>ERZ808051.427-NODE-427-length-48505-cov-5.423061_pt1 | contig 48505 bp, 41 predicted proteins | sample MGYA00380199_ERZ808051 | MGnify/ENA primary metagenome ERZ808051 (study PRJEB31490, sample SAMN06133391) | mouse gut metagenome | isolation source: J11 | host: mice | place: China: Chengdu | collected 2015-05 ... | reverse complement strand
AGGGATATCCATGACCAGATACAGGAGCTTTACGGGATGGAACTGTCCGCTGAAATGGTCAGTAAGATAACTGACAGGATCCTGCCGGAAATTAAAGAATGGCAGTCTCGCCCGTTAAATGCGGTCTATCCCTTTGTATTCATGGACTGTATCCATTACAAGGTCAGGGAAGACGGACGCATCCTCAGCCGTGCCGCTTACATTGTCCTTGGCATCACAGCAGACGGCTATAAAGATATCCTGAGTATCACAGTGGGCGCCAACGAAACCAGTAAATTCTGGCTGGGGATGTTAAATGACCTGAAAAACCGCGGTGTAGAGGATGTGCTGTTCTTCTGCGTGGACGGACTTGCAGGATTTAAGGAAGCTATAGCGGCAGTATATCCACAAGCCCAGATACAGCGGTGTGTTATCCATATGCTGCGCAACTCTTTCAAATATGTAAACTACAGCGACTTGAAGAAGTTCTCATCCGATTTTAAATCAGTATATCATGCACCAAATGAGTCATCTGCGCTGTCTGAACTTGAAAAGATCAAGGAGAAATGGGGAAAGAAATATCCCTATGCGATAAGCAATTGGGAGAATAACTGGGAAGATATCAGTTCCTTCTTCCAGTTTTCCGATGATATCAGGCGTATCATGTATACTACAAACATCATAGAAGGACTGAACCGCCAGTACAGAAAGGTGACAAAGACAAAAAGCGTATTCCCAAGCGACAGCTCCTTAGAAAAAATGCTGTATCTTGCCAGCGGGAATATCATCAAAAAGTGGACACAGAGATACCGGAATTGGGATCAGGTGCTTAACCAGATGATTGTTCTTTATGGGGACAGGATCACCCAGTACCTTTAAAAAGAAAAAGCCGGGACAGCATATCCTATCAAAAAATGTCCCGGCCTTATTCCATCGGCATTAGCAGTATTGCCAGAAATATCCAGCCTTATTCCGGAGGCCGGGTGTGGGCAGCGCCCACATAATATTTCCTTTCTGCTGATGCCCGGTTGGTGTGCAAAAAATCTGATATATGTGTATAGGAACAGATAAACGGGCAATACTATTATCAGAAAAGAGATCAACAACATAAAATCATTTCTGTTCGACAACAAATTTTTACATATCTGACTCATATCAACAAAGATTTTTTACAGCCTCTGTTGTTATAAAGTGGATTCACAGAAATAAGTATATTTATGCTGTTTGAAAATCTTGTAAACTGTTAATATATTTCAATTTATAAATATATCTCATAAAAATCCTTTGCGGTTACGATTTGAATATTTCCAAACTGTTCTATTACGAGTAGATCTTTATCTCCGCTAACAATATATAAGGCATGGGAATCTTTTGCACATTCCAGAAATTTGTTATCGTCGGGGTCACGGCATATTTCAACATGAGTAACAGGTTCAATAATTTCCATAGCTTTAATTAGAGGGTTTAAAATTGTTCTATTAATATGCCCTTGTTTTCTGTCAATCATTTCCTGCACGATTTCCTCGTATTCGTTAATAATTTCTGTCGTAGCGCAGGCTGTTATCTTCTGATCAACAACAGCACGAAGAATTTCTCTCGGAAATCCGCCAAAAAACACACCAGAAATCAAAACATTTGTATCTATCACAATTCTCATACTCGTTTCTTCTTTCTAACCGATTTGATTATATCATTAACATCATTTTCATTATACCCAACAGACTTTGCCCATTTTTGCGCTTCATCAAGTGAGGCTTCAAATTCTTCAGCAGAAGGAAGTTTTAAAGTTTTGAGCATGATAACATCTCCGGAAGTATATGCCACCAGTTTATCACCAGTATCAATCGACAGGAGTTTTCGGATGCTGACTGGCAAAGAAATCTGTCCTTTGGAAGAAACCGTCAATATTTGTGTACTCATTTGCTTACGCCCCTTTCAGGTAAGATTTTCTTACTTATATTATGCCATAACATAAAAATATATGCAAGAGAAATTGGATTTACTCAGGGAGGTTGTAAAAATACATTTGGGAAATGAGGATTTCATTTGAAATTGCACATTGCACATACGGAGCTGCGGATTAAAAAGGGGACGCTGGAGCTCCTCTCAATACAGATCAGCAATTTGGAGACAGACCAAAAGAGACTGGCTTCAATCAGCGGAAAAGTCAAGTCCTACAAGGTTTCCATATATTTGTCCATGGCTGAATACGCTTTGCGAGGAAAAACACCAACTTTTCAAAAGTATTGCAGGATGCTGCAAAATACCTTTCCGCCTCAGAGAGGGCGGGGCTCTGCGGCACAAGGCAGGCCCTGCCCGAAGACCGGGAGATTAATTTCTCAGGCATTCCGGATCGGCCGGATGTATTTCCGGAACCTGTCTCCCCCGTTTCACCTTTCTATACGCAGCGGGAGACATATGATGAGCGCTCTTAAACACCTTATAGAACTGGGAGTATTGCTGGAAGCCGCATGCGAAAGCCACCTCCTCGATTGACTTGGAGGTCAGTTCCAGGAGCTGTTCCGCCCGTTTGATTCTCAGCGCATTGACATACTGGAAAGGCGTCATGCGGTACTTTTCCTTAAAGAGATTGATGATATGGTTCCTGCTGAAATGAAATTCCTCTGCAAGCATGTCCAGGGAGATTTCCTGGAAATACTTTCGGGAGATGCTTGCGGCAATTTGGTCGGCCACGGTAATTTCAGCATTCTGGCCATAGAGGACCACAAGAAGCTCCAGAAATTTCGCAGTCTGTTCTGTCAGGGTAGAGCTGCCGTATGCCAGCCTGTCCAGCTCTTCTATCAGGGATTTCACTGCAGGATATTGAAAAGTTCCGCGGTATGGCAGGGATTTGCCCCCGTCTGTCCAGTCTGCCCAGAAATGGACATAGAAATATTTCGGAGTATCGCTGGCATGCTTTCCTGCCTGGGAAGTGTTCTTCCTCTGAATGTAGTATTCTCCGGGATGTATCTCATATTCGGTTCCGTCCTCGGAAAAACGCAGCACGCCCTCATATACCAGCAGCAGTACGTCGTCCCTGCAGAATCTGGTCACATGGTGCTCGCCCGGCTCAAAGAATCTCAGAGAGGAGCATCGGTATTTTATGGATTTGTTTAAGTCGATTCCGTCCATCTGCAAATTTCCTTTCCGGCAATTGATACCATCGCCATTCGCTTATCGGCGATCTGAGGCCTCTTTCTGCCAAAGATGCACATTTGTCTCCTCTGCCTTGCAGCCTGATCATAATACAATTCCTGATTCCGGGCAGGGAATGCCGAATGTATAAATACCGAATGTATAAATCCCAAATGCATAAATCCCAAATACCATTTATGCCATTTGCAATACCCTGTACATTGTCCAGTATAACAGGAATTGTGATATATGCAATATATCTTGCAATATAATCCATTTTTTGCAAATTTGCATGTGATATAATCATGATTACAGGGCCTATGGTATTTGCGGAGCGCATTCTGCGGCAGAAGTGCCGGCACAGGATGGCATATCATAGAACGTACAATGGGCTACAAACTTATTATACGAGGAGGCGCACATGAAAAAATGGCATTTTTACACCCCTGGGCAGCTAAAGCCAAAGGGGTGGCTTAAGAAGCAGCTAATGATACAGGCCCAAGGCCTGGGTGGCAATCTGCACCGGGTCTGGAGGGACGTGAGGGACAGCGCATGGATTGGAGGGGACGCGGAGGGCTGGGAGCGGGTGCCGTACTGGCTGGACGGCTTTGTTCCGCTGGCCTACCTGCTTGAAGACGAGAGAATGATAAAGACTGCAAAGAAATACATCGATGCAATCATTGGGGCGCAAAAACCGGACGGATGGATCTGCCCCTGTACCCCGGAGCAGATCCCCCAATATGACACATGGGCCGTGCAGCTGATATCCAAAGTATTGACTGTGTACTATGAATGCAGCGGGGACGAGAGGATTCCGGAGGTGCTCTATAAGCTTCTGAAGAATTACTATACCCTGCTGTCGGAGGGCAGCATAAAGCTGTTCGAATGGGGAAAGTACAGATGGTTTGAATGCTTTATCGCCCTTAACTTCCTGTATGAACGCTATCGGGAAGACTGGATTCCCAGGCTTGGAGAGCTGCTGAAGGAACAGGGCGCCGACTACACCGAAAAAACCGAACTGTGGAAGCGCCCCCTGAACCAGTGGACTTTTGACACCCACATCGTCAACATGGCCATGATGCTGAAATCGGAGGCGGTTTCCTGCGAGCTGCTGGGACAACCCTACACGAATCAGGCAGAGGATTTGCATGACGTTCTGGAGCGCTGCAACGGGACGCCGGTGGGGCTGTTTACCGGGGACGAATGCCTGTCCGGACTTAGCCCCATACAGGGCACGGAGCTGTGCGCCGTGGCGGAGCAGATGTATTCTTATGAACTGTTATACGCCTGTACCGGGGACAGAGTATGGGCGGAGCGGCTGGAGCTGCTTGCCTTTAACGCGCTGCCGGCGACCTTTTCGGATGACATGTGGGCGCACCAGTATGTGCAGATGAGCAATCAGATTGCCTGCCGGAAGTTCCCGGGGCGCTCCCTGTTCCGCACCAACGGCAGCGAGGCCCATCTGTTTGGGCTGGAGCCCAACTATGGCTGCTGTACCGCTAATTTTGGCCAGGCATGGCCAAAGCTTGCCCTGTCGGCTTTCCTTTACCGGGACGACACGGTTCTGAGCGCAGTTCCCATTCCCGGCGAGCTTCGGACAGATGCGCTGACCGTTACGCTGCACACAAACTATCCCTTTGAAAATGAGTTCCGCTACAGGGTTCAGGCCAGGAAGCCTTTCCGCTTACGGGTGCGGATCCCCTCCTTTGCCCGGGACGTAAAAGTAAACGGCGCTCCCGCAGACAATACGGGGGAGCTGGACTTTACGTTTGACGCGGATACGGACACGGAGATTGTGATCTCTTATGACATAAGGGTAGAAATGGCTGAGAGGCCGAACCAACTGAACAGTGTAAAATGCGGCTCTTTGGTATTTTCCGTCCCCATCGCCTATGAGAAGAGGATGCATGAATATACAAGGGACGGCGTGGAGAGGAAGTTCCCCTACTGCGACTATGAATATGTGGGGATATCCGAGTGGCAGTACGGATATGCGGGGGACGGCTTTGAGATCACAAGGCATCCTGTGGGTGAAGTTCCCTTTGCTTCGGACAACCCGCCGGTGACCATAAAAACAAAAGTCCAAAGGATAAACTGGGACTACGAGGACGGTTTTGAGACGGTATGCGCAAAACACCCCGCCTCCGTCCTGCCTTTGGGAGAAAAGGAAACCATAGAGCTCTACCCTTACGGCTGTGCAAAACTGAGAATGACGGAAGTACCGGTAATCAAAAGGCAGGAATAGAGGACTTGATGCCCTATGCACAAGGAAGCAGGGGAAAGTCATGCGGAACCTGGAGATTCGGACGGCAAAAAGATTTGGGACAATTTATCTTTTGTATAAATTGTCCTTTTTTGCTCTCATAATTTAACTTTTTTAAACATAAAGTCGGATTTTGCAAAAAAGATATAGTTTTTTGTGTACCAGAGATACGCCGTCTGCTGATACAGTTAGAGAGAAAGAAGTCTTGGGTTGTTGAGACAGAATCCGACCCTTTCAGATATCGGAGCGGTGAGGATTTTGAACCCAAAAAGAGATTGAAAGAACAGGAGGGTATTGTATGGTTAAGCAGGCGTCATCGAAAGGAACAAAACGAAAAAAGGGGCTCTACTGGCTCCGGCGTGACTGGCGATTGTATGCCATGCTGGCAGTTCCGATTCTCTGGTATGTGATTTTCTGCTATAAGCCCATGGCGGGACTGATTATTGCTTTCCAGAAGTACAATATTTTTACCGGCATTAAGGGCAGCAAATTTATCGGTCTGGAGAACTTCGAATTTGTGTTCGGCATGCGTGACTTTGGCATTGCGCTTCGCAATACCCTGTGGCTCAATTTCCTGGATTTGCTGTTCGGATTTCCGGTTCCCATCATTCTTGCCATTTTGCTGAATGAGATGCGGATGCTGAAGCTGAAGAAAGTCTCCCAGACGCTTTTGTACCTGCCGCACTTTTTGTCCTGGGTTATCATCGGCGGTATGGTATTGGAAATTTTCGCGCCTACTTCCGGCGCCATCAACGCCTTGCTGCTGAAGTGGGGGCTGGTTGAAAGCAATGTGCCTTTCCTGACCAACGGCGCATGGTGGACATTCACCTATGTGCTGGTGGGCGTGTGGCAGGGCATGGGCTGGGGCACCATCCTGTATCTGGCAGCCATTACCGGCCTGGATACCACGCTGTTCGAGGCGGCCCAGATTGACGGCGCCAACAAGCTCCAGCAGATCTGGCATGTGACGCTTCCGGGCATCCGGTCCACCATTGTAGTACTGCTGGTAATGAATATCGGGCGCATGATGTCCATTGGCTTTGACCGTCCTTTTATCATAGGAAATACATTGGTGCAGGATACCTGCGACGTTATTTCTACTTTCGTGTATCGCGCCGGTATTCAGAACAATCAGTTCGCCCGTGCCACGGCCATCGGTCTGTTCCAGTCTGTGGTGGGTCTGATACTGATTACGGTTGCCAATTCGGTCTCTCGTCTGTTTGACGAGCAGGGTATCTGGTAGGAAAGGGGGAAAGGGTATGCGAGGCAAAGGAAATACATCTTTTAAAATGGAAAAGCCGAAAACCACAACCGGGCAATATGTGCTTTCCGTGATCATGGTAATTTTCGTCTTGATCTGTACACTGCCTTTTATCAATGTAATTGCCATCTCCCTGTCCTCGAAATCGGCGATTCTGCGGGGGGCCGTATCCTTTTGGCCGGTGGAGTTTTCCACGAAGGCATATGAGGCGATTGTAGGGGATAAATCCATGTGGCACAGCCTGTTCTACACCATTGAGCTGACTGTCATTTACACGGTGCTGTCCATGGTCCTCACGGTTCTTATCGCGTTTCCGCTGACTATGAAACGCCTGAAAGGACGCAAGTTTTTCACCATGTTCATTGTATTCACCATGTATTTTTCGGGGGGCACCATCCCGATTTACTTAAATATCAAAGATCTGGGGCTGCTGGACAATATGTGGGCGTTAATCCTGCCGGGACTGATCTCCACATTCAATGTCATCATTATGAAAAACTTTTTCTCCAGTTTGCCTTATGAACTGAGCGAAGCCGCGTTTATTGACGGCGCCAACGATTTTCAGATTTTGCTGCGGGTATATTTGCCATTGAGCTATTCCTCTTTGGCCACATTATCATTATTTTATGCGGTGGGCCGCTGGAATTCCTTTTCCGACGCTCTGTATTACATAACCTCCCGCAATCTGCAGCCTTTGCAGTTAAAGCTGTATAACCTCATTAAAGGCGCTCAGGCCATTGAAGTGACAGTGATGGAGGGCAATGCCAATGAAATGGCATCCAGCCTGTCCGAATCCATTGAATCCGCAACCATTATTTTTGCCACACTGCCGATTCTGCTGGTTTACCCGTTTGTACAGCGGTATTTCGTCAAGGGCGTGACCATGGGCGCTGTCAAGGGATAAATTCCCGGTAACATTGTATTGGGCGGGATAACCGTTCAAATATAAAGAAAAGGAGAGAAATGTATGAAAAAGTTTCAAAAGGTTCTATCTCTTGCACTGGCCTTTGGCATGTGCGTGAGCATGTTTGCGGGCTGTGGCTCCGGATCAGACGACAAGGGAGGTTCTTCCTCCGCAGCAGACAAGACAGAAAGCTCTGCCGCCCAATCCGATAGCAATGAGGAGTCCACTCCCCCTGCGGAAAACAATGATGAGTGGATAACACTGCGTGTGGAGATGTATGACCGCTCCATCGCCGGCTTCAATGTGGAAGACTGCTGGCAGCTTCATTACATCCAGGAGAACTTCGGCGATCCCAATCACATCAAGGTGGAATGGGTGCCTGTATCCCGCTGGGAGGAGGGTACGATTCTGAATACCCAGCTGGCCGGCGGCACCGCGCCTGACATCTGCATGACCTATGGCGGAGATTTGGTACAGCAGTATGTGGACATGGGCGGTATTTATGCACTGGACGGCATGCTGGATGAGTATGCACCGGATCTGAAAGCGTTCCTGGGTGATAACGTGCTTGAGTATGGTCAGTTTGACGTGGGCAATGGAAAGGAGCAGTTTGCGCTGCCTGCCCGCCGTATCATCGTAGCTACCCAGGTAAACTATATCCGCAAGGACTGGCTGGAAAAGCTGAATATGGAGGTTCCCACCAACGTTGACGAGCTGTATGAGTACCTGAAAGCCGCCAAGGAGCAGAATCTGGGCGGAGAGAAGACCATTCCTTACGCGTCCGACTTATATTCCGCAGATCCTTTCTACGGCTGGATTTACCAGATGGATGCTTTTATCGACTACTCTCAGGTGACGGAAGAGGACTGGGTTGCCCATCATGATTTCCATTACCTGCTGCCCGGCGCAAAGGAAGCCATTCGCTGGATGAACAAATTCTTCAACGAGGGCCTGGTGACGGATTACTTCGGCATCGAGAACAGCGACCAGACCAAGTCTGACCGCGTAAACGGCTATGACGGATTCTGGATGGGCAACTGGGACGCTGCATGGCGTATGGAAGATTCTTTCCAGATTGACTTGGAGAAAAATGTAGAAGGGGCATCCTATATTGCCTGTGACGCTTTTAAGCCTGACAGCGAAGACAAGCCTCATGAGACCTATACTGCCGCGGGCCAGTATATCTTCATACCGGCTTCCGTACCGGAAGAGACAGCCATTGCCGCTTTGAAATACCTCAACTGGATGTGCCAGCCCGAGAGTCTCTTTGCTCTGCAGAATGGCGAAGAGGGACATAACTATACCACAGTGGACGAGAACGGAATCCCTACCGATCTGAAGAATGTGGATGACACAGAGGATGCTTACAAGCTGCATGCTACCGACGGCGCACCTATCTGTAACGGATTTTACTATGGTTCTGACGAACTGAATTTTGCCGCTTCCGCCAATGCCTATCCCGGGTATACGGATGAAGTTGCCCATTCGCTTGAAATCTCCAATACCTTTGGCTATGAGCCCATCAGCTTTACGCGCACCATCCAGGCCCGGGTTGACTACGGCACAACCGTAATCTCCAAAGAGGCCGAATTGCTGGTACAGACCGTAACCTGTAAGCCGGAAGAGTTTGACGCAAAGTGGGATGAGTATATGAATGCCCTGCTTACCTCAGGCGGCCAGCAGATTATCGATGAACAGCGGGAAGCTTATAAAGAGGGCGCTTACCGCGGATCCTATCCCATGGCTGAATAAGGATCGGAATCTGTATTGTAACTGAACAGAAGAGGCTGCTGACAAAGGCCGGCAGCTTCTTCTTTCTATCTAATCCGGCAAACTAATCCGGCAAATCATGGAAAGAGTGGTAATATAGGGAAAAGCATATGGAAACGAGGTAGGATATGGAGCAGAAAAAAGACGGAATGAATTATGCGCCCAAAGGAAAACCCGCACCGGTGGTGGCGGCAGGAGAATTTCCCATTGCGGCCGTGGCATTGGATCACGGGCACATCTATGGGATGTGCAACGGTCTGGTGGAAGCGGGCGCAACGGTGAAGTGGGTGTATGACCCGGATCCGGAGAAAGTCAAAAACTTTATAAAAGCATTTCCGGAGGCCAAGGCGGCAGGTTCCGAGAGCGAAGTCCTGGACGACCCGGAGGTAAAACTGGTCTGCGGGGCTGCGGTCACCAGCGAAAGATGCGCATTAGGGCTCAGAGTCATGGCGGCCGGAAAAGACTATTTTACGGATAAGGCGCCGCTGACCACATTGGAACAGCTGGCGGCGGCAAAGGACATGGTGCGGCGCACCGGCAGAAAGTACATGGTTTACTACAGCGAGCGCATTCATGTGGAGGCGGCAGTGTATGCAGGCCAGCTGATTGAAAGCGGCGCAATCGGGACGCCGATCCATATCGACGGCTTTGGCCCCCACAGGGTGGGGGACCCTAAGGGCAGACCGGAATGGTTCTTCCAAAAAGAGAAGTATGGCGGCATTTTATGTGATATCGGCAGCCACCAGATCGAACAGTTTCTGTTTTACTGCGGCGTAAAGGACGCGGAGGTAAAATACAGCCAAGTGGGGAACTATGGACATCCGGATTTCCCGGAGCTGGAAGATTTCGGGGATGCCGTTCTGGTGGGGGACAACAATACCACGCAGCATTTCCGTGTGGACTGGTTTACGCCGGACGGCCTTTCTACCTGGGGGGACGGGCGGACTTTCATTCTGGGGACCAAAGGGTATATCGAACTTCGCAAATATGTGAATGTAGGCTGCAATGACGGAACCGGCAATCATGTATTTCTGGTAAACCAGGATGGGGAGCAGCATTTTGAGGTTACCGGGAAAGTGGGCTATCCATTTTTCGGGCAGCTGATTTTGGACTGTATCCACCGCACGGAAAATGCCATGACCCAGGAGCATGCTTTCAAGGCCGCGGAGCTTTGCGTCAGGGCCCAGCTCCAGGCAGTGCGCGTGAAATAGCGGCATGACAGTCAGTTTATTCCACCGGCTGGAGGTGGGGAAAGAGGACAGTGTATGATTCGAGTAGCCATTGTGGGAACCGGAAATATTGCCAATGCGCATGTGGCAGGCCTTTTGACCTTTCCGGACAGATGTAAGATTGTAGCGCTGTGTGACATTTATCCGGATAAAGCGGAGGCAATGAAAAAACAATACGGGCTGGACTGCAGGGTCTTTGACGATCACTGCGCCATGCTGGGCTCGGATGTTGAAATTGACCTGGTACATATCTGTACGCCGCCCTATGTGCATTGTGAAATTGCAGTCAACTGCATGAATGCAGGATGTAATATCGTGGTGGAGAAGCCCATGGCAACCTGCCTGGCAGAGTGCGACCAAATGCTGGAAGCGGAAGCGAGGAACAAAGTGACCATGGCATGTATCGCGCAGAATCGTTTCCGGAATTCCATTTATAAGCTGAAAAAGGTGGTGGACAGCGGCCTGGCAGGAAAAATCTGCATGGCCCAGGTGGAATCCCTCTGGTGGCGGGGACATTGCTATTATGATCTCTGGTGGCGGGGAACCTGGGAAAAGGAAGGGGGCGGCCCCACGCTGAACCATGCGGTGCATCACATTGACATGCTGAACTGGCTGGAGGGAAAGCTTCCGGAATCCGTGACAGCCATGCTGACCAATGTCATGCATGACAATGCCGAGGTGGAAGATCTGTCTCTTGCATGCATGCGCTACGGGGACGGAAGTCTGGCCCAGGTAACCAGTTCCGTGGTGCACCATGGGGAGAAGCAGGGAATCTCTCTGCAGTGCGCGGATGCCGGAATCTCTGCCCCCTGGGGGATCAATGCGGAAGTGACCCAGCAGAACGGTTTTCCAAAGGCGGAAGGAAATGCGGAGCTTATCTCGAAAATTCAGAAATTTTATGAAGAGCTTCCGGATCTTGCCTATGAGGGGCATACAGGGGAGATCGACGATGTACTCACTGCCCTGGAAACGGGCAGCCGCCCGCTGATCACGGGTATCGACGGCAGGAGGACAGTGGAGGTAATCACCGCAATCTATATGGCGGGCTTCCACGGCAGAACGGTAAAGCTTCCCATTGAAAAGGAAGATTTGGGCTATACATTTAAGGATATCTTGGACAATGCCATTCACTTTTATGAGAAAAAAACTTCTGTGGAAAACTTTAAAGAAGAGCGGTTTACCATAGGAAATTACAGCTGATTTGCAAGGGGATATTCCAGGCCTGGCGTTCTCCGCATAAGGCCTGGAACCATCTCTTTCATGCCGGTGGAGTCCTGCGTTCAAAGGCTTGAAAGCTGGCTGTTTTGCTGATATTGTTTGGGCGACATGCCCACTTGTGCGGAAAAACGGCGGGAGAAGCTGGAGTAATTATTATAGCCAATCATAAAGCAGACATCGCTAGGGGGGGTACCTTGACAGAGGTACTGCTGGGCAAGAGCGATCTTTTTTGCCGTTATATAGTGCTTCAGGGATAAGCCTGTTGTGGCTTTGAAAGCCCGGCTCAGATAATCGCTATTGTGATGAAAGTGTACGGCAAGACTTTCCACTGTAATGTCGGAAGTGATATGCTCGTCTACGAATTCAAAGGTTTTTTTCACAACCGAGGGCATAATATTGGAATAGAGCTGTGTGTGAAATGTCTCCGCACATTGGTTTGCCATCACCATCAGTTCAGACAGGTAAGCCTTTTCCAGAATGGTATGTCCATAACTGCGGGTGGATATGGTTTTTTCCAGGGCATCCGCAATGGACACAAAGCGCTGGATTTCCGGTTCGTTTAAATGAATGACATTCAGGCGCTTGGCGGGCATCTTGTGAAAACAGAGAGATAAATCAATATTCTTATCACTGAGTGACTGAAGGTAGGGCGGCCGTATATGTATCACGGCTCGTTCATAGCTGGATACATCAATTAGCTTGAGGCCATGAAAGGCAAAGGGGCTGATAAAAATCAAGTCGCCCCGCTCTAATACTTTTCCGTCAGATTCTACAAAATAACTTACATCTTTTCCGCCTAAAAACAGAATAATTTCATATCCATCGTGATTATGAAGAATCACGGAAGAGCAGATATTAATTCTGCCAACTTTGTGTTCGCTGCATACATCTTTGTCTAAAATGCTATATTTACAATGTAAGTCTTTTTTCATAGCGTATTTACCATTCCTTTCGCTTCGTCAGGGGCATAAAAATTGTCCTGATCTCTTCGATCATGAAAGGGTTACTCCGGGCAAAACGCCTGGAACCATGGTTTCCGTTAGAAGCAAAAATAGATTTTCTGAAGTGATTTTATGATAACATACGAAGGGATGAATTGCAATAAATTTTGATTTGGATGACTTTCTTTCCGCTTTTTAAGGACATGGATAAGATGCTGCGAGGATGAATTATTCTTCGGGATGTCTCTCATATTTATACGGCTCGTGGGATTCGCGAAGCGGCTTCTGTGATAATAAATGCAAAACCCGGCACTCAGATGAAACTTGTGCGGATTGACAGTCGGGCTGATAATGGCTAAAATAAAATTAGATTTTAGTGCGGGCGAATAGTCTGCGGCTTTCATGTGCATGGCCGCCGTTCGTGTATGCCGGTCTGGCTGATTAGATGGATTCTCGGGGCGGGACGGGGGCAGTAAGGTTTGCGGGGATGGCCGGAAATTTGACAGAAAGGTAGTAAAAACAGATGGAAAATCGAAAGTCATGCGAAAACAAAGTCATCACGATCTACGACATTGCCAATGAGGCAGGGGTCTCCGTAGCCACTGTATCCCGGGTGCTGACCAACAACGCCAATGTCCGGCCTGAAAAGAAGGAAAAAGTACAGCAGCTCATTGACAAATACAATTTTAAGCCCAATGCCATGGCCAGGGGGCTGACGGATCCGAAGAACAAGGTCATAGGTATCATTGCCGCCGATGTGCGGAATGTCTACTATGCCAATATTTTCGTGGCCTGTGAAACCGAAGCCAGGAAAGCGGGATACAGAGTCCTGCTGTGCAATTCCCTGGGGGAGAAAGAGCGGGAAGAGGAGCAGTTGGAGATGCTCTATGAGCAGCGGGTGGGAGCCATCATACAGTTAGGAGGCAGGGCGGACGACCTGACCAGCGATGTGGAGTATGCAGAACGGGTGAACCTGATTACCAACAGCATTCCCCTGGTGGTCACGGGTAAGCTGGACGGAACCATGTGTTACCAGGTGCAGATCGATGCCATGAGAGCCATGGATCTGGCCATGGAACATTTGATCGACTTAGGACATAAGCGAGTGGCTCTGGTGGGAGGCCGCATGGACGTGCTTTCCACCTTTGAGAAGCTCCAGCGGTACAGGCAGATTCTGAAAAACTACCATCTGGATTTCCATGAGGAGTATATTAGGACAGGCGGATATGACTACGAGACCGGATACAAAGAGATGAACGAACTGTTTCAGTGCAGCCGGATGCCCACTGCAGTGATCGCCATCAATGACTATGCCGCCGCCGGGGTGGCGCGCAGCATCATAGAGCACGGTTGCCGGGTGCCGGATGATATTTCTGTCATAAGCTATGACAATACGGAGGTGGCGCAGCTTTTGACGCCCAGAATGACAAGTATAGACTACCGCTACGAAGAGTTCGCCGGGAAGCTGGTGGGGACCGCTCTGGCCGCCATTGCCGGCAAGAGCATTCCCAGGATTCAGCTGCAGATCCCGGGCCTGGTGGTTCGGGAGAGCACCGGGACAGCGAAGAACAGCACAGTATAGCTACATATCCGCAGCCATATGGGGAACCGCCCGGCCGGGCGGTTTTTTTGCACCCAGACGTCCGATATGCTGGCCGGAGGCTGTTTGATTCGGCCGGGCGTTTTGGAGCAGGCCTGTCACCCCTTTCAGAGGACGGAAATAAATTCTGAAAACGGTTTCTTGAAATGAATGAAAACCAGGATGAAAACCATAAAAGGATGCAGGAAGAAATGAAATAGTAGTTCAAAGGCACAAAATCAGAATTCCGGGCCGGGTGATGGGACAAAAAGCCGAAAGGACTCGCAACAAAAAATGTGCAATATGGATAATAAGGATAGTAACACCTATTGATTATATGCAAAATTACAAATTTTCTATTGACAAGTACTGGCTAAGCGACTAAAATAGTAAACGTGAAATGGGTTTCAAGGGGCATTGATGCATAAGAGGAATGGGGAGCCTTTCGGAAATCCTCCCCGCAGAATGCCTCGCGAAGATAGTTGTAGAGGAGGAAAACTCTAAAAAAGGAGGATGTTCATGAAGAAGAAAGCATTATCCATTCTGCTAAGCGCAGCCATGATGCTGACACTGGCAGCCTGCGGCGGGGATGCGCCTCAGGAAAGTTCACAGGACAGTTCGCCCGCGTCCGAATCGGGCAGCGAGTCCGGTTCCCAGGAGTCCTCACAGGAGTCCGGGGGGGCAGATTCCCAGGAGGAGTCCGGGAATGACGAGAAGCCGGCGGAGACCGTTGTGCTGAAATTCGGCACCCACTGGGTCAGGGATCTGGATCCCAACTTTACCGATGAGGTGACCGGGGAGTATACCATGGAGGAGTCCATGCGTCAGGCTCACCAGGCAGCTGCCCAGGCAATCAAGGATACATACAATGTGGAATTTGAATTTTTGCAGTATCCCAACGATGTGAAATCAGATCTGATGACCAGCGTTCTGGCAGGCGATCCCATCTGCGACCTTGCGCTTTTGTGGGGAGGCTCAGAACCTGACATTTTATCCCAGAACGTCCTGCAGGACTTAAGCGCCTATGAAGACCTGTTCCAGGACGAGGAATCTTCCTGGCTCCTGAAAGATGCCATGTTCGGCGGCCATTATCTGCTGAACAATGAAATGGGAGCCATGACCTACTTCCCTCTGATCGTGAACCTGACCATGCTGGAGAAAGTGGACGCCCTGAAAGACGCGGACGGAAACACCATCTACCCCATGGATCTGTTCAAAGAGGGAAATTGGACCTGGAGCACATTCCAGGATTACATTTCTAAAGTACAGGCCTATTATGCCAATGTGGAATCCGCTGACGGCTGCGTCTATGACTTCGTACAGGCATACGAGACAGACCACCGCTATGCGGCTCTGGCTGCCATCCATGCCAACGGCGGCGGCATCTATTCGGACGGACAGGTGACGGCGGACTCCCAGGAGGCTATTGACGGCGTGGAGTTCATTAAGCAGCTCATGGATGCAAATCTTCTGACGGAGTGTGGTACTTATGACGACGGCTATACGCCGGAATGGTGCCGCAGTGCTGACGATTTCGGCAGAGGCGGCACGGTGTTTACGGACTGTCCCAACTGGCGGATCGGCGGAGTGGGTTCCGACTGTGCGGCCCGCGGCGAGAGCATTGCCATCGTTCCCTGGCCCAGACCGGATCGTCTGGATGCGGACAGCCCTGAGTATATGCAGAGCACCAACGGCGGCAACAGCGTGGCAATTCTGAAAGGTGTCAGCCCGGAGCGTACGGAGCTGGCCATCAAGTCCTTTATCCTTTACTGGCAGACTTATTATAAGACATACGGCAATGTAGAGAAAGTGTCCGAATACCAGGCAGCCAGGGCAGTGGAAGATCTGCAGAACTATGGGGTGGACGTATTCCACGAGACCTACGGACAGGATCTGATCGATACCTTTATCTACATCAAAGAGCATATGAATACCAACTTTGCCCATATGATGGGCCTGTGGGATCAGAACTGGGAGGCTATCCTGGGCAAATCCCTCTATGGCCTGGAAGGCATGAGTTCCTATGACGTTGCCATCAAGGCCAACCTCACCGATCTGACCAACAAGACGGACAACATTGCGGCAATCTTGCAGACAGATGAAGTGCATGACAACCAGGCGCCCAACGTGACTACAGAAGATATCATCCTGGCGGCGGGCACGGATGCGGCAGGGGTTGACTGGACGACCTACTTCACTGTTGAGGACTCCGTGGACGGCTCCATCGCGGTTACGGCTGACATGATTACCGTCAGCGAGGAACTGGATCTGGCTACACCCGGCGAGTATGGAGATGCTCTGGTGCTCAAAGTTTCCGACAGCTCCGGAAACGAGAAAGAGAGCAAGGCAAAAGTAATCGTGTACAATGGGGACAATACCACGGCACCCACCGCCACGGCAAAGGAAGAGCTTCCGGAGATCGCCCTGAACACCGAGACTTCCGGCATTAACTGGAAAGACTATCTGGAATCCGCAGTGGATGCGGACGGACTGGACGTGAGCGGCAACGTGACGGCAGACCTGTCCCAGTTAGACACTACCACGCCCGGTACCTATGAGGTAGTCCTCACCGTAACCGACTATGCGGGCAACGAGGGCACCGTCACCTTGAACGTGACCGTAGCCGCGGCAGAATAGGAAAACGTCGGCCGCGGACAGCGGCAACATGGGGCGTTTCCCCGGGGAACAAGAAAGCAGAATAGTTCTGTTTACGGGCAAAGACGCACAAGGGGCAGGAAGCGGAGTACGTTTTCCTGCTCCTTTTGTCTGCATACAGACCTGTAAAAGGACATGGGGAAAGCAGCAAAGCTATATGTAACAGGAAAAAGCATCGAGAGAGGTAGGCATATGAAATCTGGCAAGATCGTAAAAATATCCGTCTGCATCGCTGCGGGCCTTGCAGCGGTGTTCCTGGCGGCAGTGATGCTGGGAAACAGCGCCGCCGGGGAGCCAAATGCCGTGCCCCAGTGGGGGGAAGCCTCCTATGAGGAGAGCTACCAGGCATACCTGTCCGAGGCCGGTTACGATGGGACGCTGTCCCAGGAGGCCATAGAGGTGGATCTGGAGGACTACGAGACGTCCCCGGACATGGTGGCCTATGCGGGGGAGCAGGGAATCGTGACGGAGGACAGCGGATGGATCCGGTGGAGTTTCAAGGTGGCAAAGAGCGGCTTCTACAACCTGAAGCTGGGCTACATCCCCCTGCCGGGCACCACGTCGGACATCCAGAGGAAGATCGCCATAGACGGCGAGATCCCCTATGAGGCGCTGTCCCAGGTGGTGGTCAGCAGGTACTGGACGGACGGGGAGATCGGGGTAAAGAACGACAATGAGATCCGCCCTGAGAGCCTGGAATTGTACAGTCCCCAGGAGTGGTTCGTAGAGGACTACCAGAGACGCAACAACGCACCGCTTGTGTTCTATCTGGAGGCAGGGACCCACACCATCTCCTTTGAGGTGATCAAAGAGCCCCTGGAGTACACTTCCCTGACATTCTGTGCCCAGGCCCCCATCCCCTCCTATGAGGAGGCCATCGGGGAGCTGAAGAGCAAGTACGCAGTCTACGACGGAGAGACCCTCAAAGGCCAGGCGGAGCGCAGGGAGGGCATCACAAAAGAGATCGTGAAGAGCTCCTCCGCCATCAACATCCAGAAGAACTATTCCGACAGTAACTTAGAGCCCTACCATCCCTATCATATCCTGTACAACACCATAGGGGCTTCGGATTGGTCCAAGCCCGGCGACTCCCTCACCTGGATCGTGGAGGTGGAGAAAGAGGGCCTGTACGAGCTGACCCTGAAAGCCAGACAGAACAGGAACCGGGGTGTCACCAGCTACAGGCGCCTCTATGTCAACGGCGCGGTGCCCTATGAGGAAATGCTGTCCATAGGTTTTGCGTTCCAGAGCGGGATGAACAACTACACGCTGGCAGACGAAAACGGCGAGCCCTACCTCTTCTACCTGAAAGCGGGGACCAACACCATCACTTTCGAGGACGTGATGGGCCCCATGGGAGGCATCATCACCCAGGTGGAGGAGAGCATGGGCGAACTGAACCGCCTGTACCTGGAGGTGGTCCAGCTCACAGGCCAGTCTCCCAGCAAGTTCATCGACTATGAGATCGCAAAGAATATTCCGGGCTTCGCCGACTCCATGGAGGAGCAGGGAAAGATCCTGCGGGAGACCGTGGACAGGATCGTAGCCATCACCGGCGAAAAGGGAGAGAACACTGCACTGCTGGAGAAAATGGCAGTGGAGGCAGAGGGCCTGGCAGAGGATCCGGAGAGCGTCACGGAGGAACTGGGGCAGCTGAAAGGGAACATCTCCGCTCTGGGCACCTGGCTGGTGAACGTGGCCGACATGCCCCTGGAGGTGGACTACCTGGCGCTGTCGGCCCCCGGGGCAAAGCTTCCCAAGGCCCAGGACTCTTTCTTTGCAGGGGTCAAGAACGGTACGGTGCGGTTCTTCTCCACTTTCTTCGTGAAGAACAGCCAGATCAGCGAGGAGACGGGGGGCTCGGACTCCATTAAGGTGTGGCTGGCCTCCTACGGCAAGGAGCACGCCCAGATGATCCAGAACATGGTGGACGAGACCTTTACGCCCCAGACAGGCATCTCCGTGAACCTGCAGCTGATTCCGGTGGACGTGGTGCTGCGGGCGGCTCTGGCAGGAAACGGGCCGGACGTGGTCATAGGCCTTGGCCAGACCACCATGCAGGACTTCGCCATGCGGGAGGCGGTGCTGGATCTGTCAAAGATGGACGGCTTTGAGGAGGCCACCGAGCGGTTCTACCAGAGCACGCTGGACACCGCCTCTTTCCAGGGGGGAACTTACGGCATACCTGAGCAGGCCACATTCATGATGCTCTTCACCAGGGACGACATCCTGGAGGAGCTGGGGCTTGAAGCCCCCGCCACCTGGACACAGCTCCTGGAGATGATCCCGGATCTGCAGAAGAACAACTACAATCTCTACATTCCCAACGTGCAGCAGACGGAGAACTCCCTTATCGGCACATCCATCGACTACAACATGCACCTGTACCAGTCCATGGTGATGCAGAACGGAGGGGACGTGTACCGGGGAGAGGGGAACGACTACGGCATAGAGAGCGGCCTGAACTCCGACGAGGCCACGGAAGCTTTCAAGGAATATACGGACTTCTACGTCAGCTACGGGCTGGACGTGCAGCTGGACTTCGCCAACCGGTTCCGGACAGGGGAGGTGCCCGTGGGCATCATCAACTACACCCTGTTCAACGCCCTGGAGATCTTCGCGCCGGAGATCAAGGGACAGTGGAGTTTCCATCCCATCCCCGGGGTGGAGCAGGAAGACGGCTCCATAGACAACACTTTCGTGGTGGACACCGTGCAGTCGGTGATCATGTCCGCCAGCAGGAATCGGGAAGACTCCTGGGAATTCGTGAAATGGTGGACCGGCACGGAGACCCAGCTAAGCTTTGCCAACTCCCTGGAGTCCCTGATGGGGACCAGCGCCAGGTACGCGGCGGCGGACCCGGAGGTATTAAAGCAGCTCCCCTGGAGCAACGCGGAGCTGGAGAGCCTCCTTGGACAGTTTGAGCACACTGCGGGACTCCCTGCAGTGCCCGGCAACTACATGACCACCCGCATGGTACAGTACGCTTTCAACGACACCGTAGCGGACAATGCCAATCCCAGAGAGACCCTGTACCTGAACATCAAGGACATCAACGAGGAACTGACCAGAAAACGGAAAGAACTGCACTTGTCCACCATAGAGCCCCAGGAGGCGGACACTTCGGGGGAGGAGAGCCGGGGGGAGGGAGACGGAATCTCCCTGGCAGAAGAGAGGAGGGATCAGGATGAGCGCTAAGCGCGAGCCCATTTCACTGGTCTGGAAGAAACATAAATACAAGTACCTTATGATCGCGCCTTTCGCGCTGATCTTCATCGTGTTCACCCTGCTGCCGGTGCTGGTGGCCATCTTCTTAAGCTTCACCAACTTCAACATGGTGAAAGCGCCGGAGTTCGCCGGGCTGGACAACTACGTGAAGCTCATAGTGCACGACCCCATCTTCCTGACGGCCATCAAGAACACCCTGTTCTTCGCCATCATCACGGGGCCCGTGAGCTACCTGATGTGCTTCCTGTTCGCCTGGATGGTGAACGACCTGCCCCGGATCCCCAGGGCCGTCATGACGCTGGTGTTCTACGCGCCCTCCATCTCCGGCAACGCCTACCTGGTGTGGAAGCTGCTGCTTTCCTCGGACTCCTACGGATGGGTCAACGCCTGGCTCATGAAGCTGGGCGTCATCCAGGAGGCGGTGACCTGGCTGGTGAAGAAAGAATACATCATGCCCATCCTGATCATCGTGCAGCTGTGGCTGAGCCTGGGCGTCAGCTTCCTGACGTTCATAGCAGGCTTCCAGAACCTGGACAAATCCCAACTGGAGGCGGGCAGCGTGGAGGGTATCAAGAACCGCTGGCAGGAGCTTTGGTACATCATCCTGCCCTCCATGAAGCCCCAGCTTATGTTCGGCGCCGTGATGCAGATCACCAGCTCCCTGTCGGTTTCCCAGCTGTCCATAGACCTGGTTGGGTTCCCCTCCGTGAGCTACTCGGGACATACTATCCTGACCCACCTGCACGACTTCGGCAACCTGCGCTATGAGCTGGGATACGCCTGTACCATAGCGGTGATTCTGTTCTTCATCATGCTGTTCTGCAACATCATCGTGCAGAAGCTGCTAAGGAAGCTGGGATAGGGGGGGAGAGGATGAAAGCGATAGCATATATTAAGAACAAGTACCACAGGAGAAAGTTCAAAAGGCGCAACCGCAGCCTGGGAGGAGACTTCATCCTGTTTGTAATCCTGGCCTTTTTCGGGATATTCAGCCTGTTCCCGCTGGTGTACACCCTGACCAGCGCGTTCAAGCCCTTTTCGGAGATCTTCATGTATCCTCCGAAGCTGACGGTGGAGAACCCCACCCTGGGCAACTTCTTCGACCTGGGGACCATCATCGAGGACTTCACCGTGCCCCTCTCCAGGTACATGTTCAACACCCTGGTGATCACGGGTCTGGGGACATTCGGAACGGTGTTGCTGGGGGCCATGGCGGCCTACCCGCTTGCCAAGTACGAGTTCCCCGGTTCCAAGCTCATGAGCAACCTGATCGTGTACGCTTTGATGTTCAGCACATCCGTGACGGCCATCCCCAACTACCTGATCATGAGCGCCCTGGGGATCGTGGACACCTACTGGGCGGTGATCCTGCCCGCCGTGGGCGGGACTTTGGGCCTGTACCTGATGAAGAACTTCATGGTCCAGGTGCCGGACGACATGCTGGAGGCCGCCAAGATCGACGGGGCCACGGAGTTCCAGACGTTCTGGAAAGTGGTGATGCCGCTGTGCAAGCCTGCCTGGATCACGCTGGTGATCCTGTCGTTCCAGCAGATGTGGGGAACCACGGGAGGAGTGTTCATCTACTCCGAGGAGCTCAAGCCCTTAAGCTACGTGCTCTCCCAGCTGGTCAGCGGTGGGATCTCCAGAACCGGCGTGGCCTCCGCGGTGTCGCTTTTGATGCTGATCGTGCCCATAGGCGTGTTCGTGTTCTCCCAGAGCAATGTCATCGAGACCATGGCCACCTCGGGCATCAAGGGATAAGGGGGGAAGCAATGGGGAGATTTTTGAGAGATGGAAGCTTAAAAGAAAAGAGCCTAAGAGATAGAAACCTAAGAGACACAAGCCTGAGAAAGGGCCTGAAAAGGGCCCTGAAAATCAGCCTGTCCCTGGCGGCGGCCCTGGGCATGGCGCTTGCGCCGGCCACGGCGCAGGCCTCGGACGGGACCAGCTACGTGTACGACGGCTACACCTATGACTATTACGGCAATGCCAAGGAGAGCCCGGCCATGTTCAGGCTGGAGAGGACTATCACAGCCGCGGACGCCGGGGGGATCGCCATGTCCGGCGTGGACGACGTGTGCACAAGCGAAGACGGACGGATCTTCGCAATAGACACTGCGGAGAGCCGCATGAACGTGTTCGGCCCGGACGGGGGGTTCCTGTACTCCACCAAGCTGGTCCGGACCCAGGACAACAAGATCGCCCTGGCGGAGGACGGCAGCCAGATCATGCTGGGCGCCCCGGAGGGCATCTTCATCCATGAAAAGAACAGGGAGATCTACATAGCGGACACCGGGAACCAGCGGATCGTGGTGCTGGACCTGGACAACTACGGCCTGCTGCGGATTATAGAGGAGCCGGAGGAGCTTGCGGGAGTGACCCAGTTTAAGCCCTCCAAGCTGGCGGTGGACTTCGCGGACCGCATCTATGTTGTGGTGCAGTCCAGCTACGAGGGGATCCTGGAGCTGACCAAGGACGGGGCGTTCTCCGGGTACTACGGCGTGAACACACCCAGGGTGAGCCTGGCGGACTACTTCTGGAAGTCCCTGGCCAGCGACCAGCAGAAAGAGAAGATGACAAAGACCTACGCCCCCTCTTTCAACAACATCACCCTGGACGGGGAGGGCTTTGTCATGGCAGTGACCTATGACCTGTCCGCGGAGGACATGGTGTTCCGGCTCAACTCCAAGGGCAAGAATGTGCTCCGGGAGGAGGGCAACACCCTGGTGAGAGGGGACATCTGGAGCATGAATTCCGACGACCCGGGCAGCCAGTTCGTGGACATCGCCGTGACGGACTACGGCACCTATGCCCTGCTTGACAAGAACAAAGGGCGCATCTTCCTCTACAACTTCGACGGGGAGCTGCTGAACGCTTTCGGAGCCATGGGGAACCTTAAGGGCGAGTTCAAGAGCCCCACCAGCCTGGCCTGGCTTGGCGACAAGCTGGTAATATCGGACACCATGCTGGGCTGCATCTACATCCTTGCGCCCACGGCTTTCGGCCAGGCGGTGCTGGAGGGGAACGAGAGCTACTACTTCGGCAGGTGGGACGAGGCCCTGGTGTCTTTCCAAAAAGCGCTGGACCTGAACGCCAACTATGAGGCGGCCTACAGCGGCATCGGCAAGAACTATCTGATGAAAGATGAGTACGAGACGGCCATGTACTATTTCAAGATGGGGAACAACAGGACCTTTTACTCCAAGGCCTACAACGGCTACCGGGCGCTGTGGATGGAGGATCATTTCCTGATCATCATGCTGCTGTTCGTGCTCCTGGTGGCCGCGGTGGTGGGATCCGAGATCCGCTACCACAGACAGAGCAAAGAGAGGCAGAAAGCTGCCATGAAGCGCTTGAACAGTCGCAGGGGGAGGGCGGTAGAATGAAAGAAGCAGTAAGAGAGAAACTCAGTTACTTGAAGCAGTCTCTTTTCCATCCTTTTGACGCGTTCTATGAGATCCGGTTCCGGGGCAGAGGGAGTGTACTTCTGGCGTCCCTGCTCCTGGCGCTGTTCGGCATCTTACAGTGTGTCAGCTACCAGTATACCGGGTTTGTAATCAATGGGAACGAAGTGGGGGCCATGAACAGTCTCTCCATCTTCCTGACCTGGGTCCTGGGCCTGCTGCTGTTCATCGTCAGCAACTGGTCCGTGACCACCCTGTTAAACGGAAAAGGAGGCATGGGCGACATCCTGAAAGTAGTCTCCTACTCTCTGGTGCCCTTTATCTGCGCCCTCCTGTTCCAGGTGGTGGTGAGCAACTTCATTATCCTGGAGGAGGCCATGATCGTGTACGTGGTCACGGGCATCGGCACGGTGTGGACCCTGTTCATGCTGCTGGCAGGGCTGTGCGTGATCCACGAGTACGGCTTTGGCAAGAACCTCATCGCCATCATGCTGACCTTTGTGGCGGCAGCCATCATTATGTTTCTGGGGATCCTGATCTTCACCCTCATCGAGCAGATGGTGTTCTTCGTCATCTCGGTGGGGCAGGAATTCTTCAGGCGGCTGTAGGGACTTTCCCTTTCAGAGCCATCGAGCGGCGATTTTTGACAGTCTCGAAGCGGAGAGACGGAACTGGAATTCGGAGCAGTCTCGGAGCGGGAAGCGCCTGGAGAATATTCAGATGCGCTCCTTGCAGATGAAAATTCTCCCCTGTATGGCGCTGGAGCGGAGAGACGGAACTGGAATTAGGAGGAAAAGATATGGCGGCAATCAAAAGCTTTTTCGGGAGGGCGTTAGCTTTCCTGAAGAAATTTTACAATAAGCATACCATCGGCCGGATCGTCCTGACGGTCCTGGCGGCGGCAGTCCTGATCTACGTGGCTGCCAGCATACCGGCGTGGACGCTGAAAAACAGCAGCCCGCAGGCCACCCAGTCCAGACAGCCCCTGGAGGGGCAGCCCATAGGGAAAGAGGCCGGCAAAGTCCAGGTGGCGGAAAAAGGCGGCAGGCAGCTGTGGGTGGACACGGCCACCATGGTGGCGGAGGTAAAGGACGAAAAAGGGAAAACCCTCTACAGCACCGCGGCCAAAGGAAGCGCCGGAACCGAGATGGCGCTGTTCTCCCTGGCCTACCTGGGGGAGGACAACAACCTCTACGAGTGGAACTCCTACGACAACGCCACGGCGCTGTCCAGCTATGAGCTGTACCAGACAGACAGCGGCGTCCGGTTTGACGTGAACCTAAACGAGGGGGAGTCCAACCGCTTCTACGAGTTCCTGCCCAAGAAGATGCGCACCGAGGTCTATGAGCAGACCTTTGTGGAGGGCATAAAGGGCCTGGTGGGGGACGGCACCCTGGACGAAGCCACAGGGGAAAGGTACCTGACCACCCTATCCCTGGTGTTCAAAAAGAGCCTGACAGAGGACTGCTATGCGGTGACCTACACCGGCAACCCCCCGGTCAGCGCCACCAACCAGATGATCCAGGCCGCCTCCCTGGTGGGATATGACACGGACATGCTGCTGGAGGACGCGGAGGCTTTCGGGTTCACGGTGACCTTTACGGAGCCCGCGGAATTCGACCTGTCCGTGGAGCTTAGCCTGGATGAAAAGGGGGATCTGGTGGCCCATGTGCCCACGGGCAGCATCGTATCCAAGAACCCCTACTACACGCCCCAGAGCCTGTCCCTGCTGCCTAATTTCGGGGCCACTACGGTAGAAGAGTACGAGGAGGGCTACATCCTGGTGCCCGACGGGAGCGGGGCGCTGGTGGCATTCAACTCCTACATAGCCAACGTGCCTGACTACAAAAGGCCCTACTATGACAACGACTTCTTCAGCGACTACTACTACATGCCGGAATACGGCGAGGAGCTCTACATGCCCCTGTTCGGGATGCTCTACGGCCCCAGGGACAATGCCCAGAAAGGCTTCCTTGCCATCGCGGAGGAGGGGGCCAGGACGGCCCAGCTGAACGTGAAGCTGGCCAGCCCCGGGGCGGACAGCGCCAAGTACAATAAGGCCTACAACGCTTTCGAGATCGCCCAGTACAAAAGGGTGAAGATCAACGGGGAGTACAGCTCCTCCAGCGGCACCTACCTGGTGAACGCCGGCATGCAGGACCTGGACCTGACCATAAGGTACCAGTTCTACGGCGCGGGAACCTCCTACTTCGACCTTGCAAAGGGATACCAGGACTATCTGGCGGAGACGGAGGGGCTCCAGAAAGCCTATGGGGACGGGGCCGCGAAGCTGTACCTGGAGGTGGTGGGCGGCGTGAGCATCACTTCCCGGTTCGCGGGCATTCCCTACAAAAGCGCCCGCTCCATGACCACCTACAAGGAACTGTCCCAGCTGATGGAAAGCCTGGACGGGATCGACTACATGCCCCAGTACGACGGGGCCTTTAACGGAGGCTGGAACAATGAGCTGAACCGGGGGGCGGACCTGGCGGGACAAAACGGCAGCAGGTCCGACCTGGAAAAAGTCCTTGCCGCTGCCGGGGAACAGGGGATACCGCTGTACCTGCAGACAGCCCTGACCCGGGTCTGGCAGGACGGAAACGGCTACCGGGCGTCCATGCATGCCCTGAGGGGCTATGACAACGAGGCAGTGGAAATCGCCCGCTACCAGCCGGTGCTGGGGATACCCAACAGCACCCTGAGCGACGGCACGGTCCATGACTCCTACCAGATGCTGACCCCCGGTTACTTAGGCGCGGTGACGGACGCTTTCCTGAAGAAAGCCGGGCAGTACGAGGCGCTGGCGGTGTCGGACATGGCCGGCATGTACTACGCGGACTACCGCTACCGGGGCTATGTCAGCGGGGAGCAGGGAGACCGGGTGCTGGAGGAGAACCTGGGAAAGCTGTCCGAGAAAAAGAGCCTGTCTCTGGAGAACCCCCATATAGACAAGATCGGCTACGGCGATGTGGCGGCGGACATATCCAGGGAGAGCAGCGACTATGCCACCTTTGCATTCACCATCCCTTTCAAGCAGCTGGTGATGAACGGGCTCATCGACTACACCACGGAGGACGTGAATCTGTCCAGCAGGAACCCCGCCTATTTCGTCCTGCAGGCGGCAGAGCTGGGGGCGTACCCCAAGTTCATCCTCACCTGGAAGAACGTGGATGTGCTGAAGAACTCCGACTTCAGCTACCTGTATTCGGCACAGTACGAGGTGCTGGAGGAGAAGCTGAAAGCAGTGTATGAGGAATGCGCCGCCCTGCGCGGCCGGATCGGCACCAACGAGATAACGGGGCATGAGGTGCTGGCGGAGGGAGTGTACCGCACGGAATACGCCGGAGGCAGGACAGTCTATGTGAACTACAACCTGTATGACGTGGAGCTTCCGGACGGAAGCGTCCTGCCGGCGGAAGATTACCTGATAAAGGAGGGGAAGTAGATGAATAAAAAAGGCAAAAAGATACCCTATCAGACCATGCGCAAGATCCACGGGCTGGTCTTTGTCAGCCCCTTTCTGATCGGCTTTGTGGCATTCTTCCTGGTGCCCCTGGTGAACACGGTCTACTACTCCCTGAACAAAGTAGGAGTGGGGGACCAGGGCGGCATGACTTTTGAATGGTCGGGGATCCAGAACTACATCGACCTGTTCCAGACCGAAGTGACCACGGGCAGCGAGCCCATGATGCGGCTGTTCACGGAGGAGAACTCCACGGTGCTCTTAAGCCTCCCCCTGATCGTGATCTTCAGCCTGTTCATGGCGCTTCTGGCGAACCAGAACTTCAAGGGCAGGGCCATCGTGCGGCTATTGTTTTTCCTGCCCATCATCCTGGGGCTGGACGTGGTCATGGACATGCTGACCATTACCACCGGATCCGCCGAGGGGCTGGACGCGGGAAGCAGCCTGCTAGCGGGCAGCTATGTGACCATCTTTCTGGTGCGGACGCTGAACGTGCCCATGCGGGTGCTCTACCCCATCATGAACTACGTGGAGAACATCTTCGAGCTGATCTCCCAGGCCGGGGTCCAGACGCTGGTGTACCTGACGGCGCTGCAGTCCATCAGCCCAAGCCTCTACGAGGTGGCAAAGATCGAGGGAGCCACGGCCTACGAGACGTTCTGGAAAGTGACCATCCCCTCCATCATGAACATCACTTTCTTCGTGGTGGTGTACACCATCGTGGACCTGTTCCTAAAGTCCTCCATAGCGGAGGAGGCCTACTCGTTCGCGTTCACCCAGGGCAAGATCGGGGTGGGGTCGGCGCTGTCGGTGGTCTATATCTTCAACGTGATCCTGGTGCTGGCCATCGCCGCGCTGCTGTTGAGAAAGGCGGTAAAGAAGAATGAAAAATAAAAAATACACGGAAGTGGACGCCAGCCTGGCGCTGTACCTGTTCCAGAAGAAGTCCAAGAAGCGCATCGTACAGTTCTTCACCATCGTGCTGATCCTGGGCCTGTGCTTCACCATCGTGTACCCCATCGTGGGCCTGGTCCCCACTGTCCTTTCCGCCATGGAGGACCTGGGGAACCCCAACGTGATCTGGATACCGGAGGAGTTCTCCACAGTCAGCTTCAAGGCCGCTGTGCGGCTGGTGATGCCCCAGGGCATCTGGACCATGCTGGGCTCCATCCTGTACTCCGTGGGGATCATGCTGCTGCAGCTGTTCTTCTCGGCCATGGTGGGATACTCCCTGGCGCGGGTGAAGTTCTGGGGCAGGGGCCTGGTGTTCGGCATGGTGATTTTAGTTTTTTTGCTGCCCAGGCAGTCCCTGCTGCTAGCCCAGTACATCTCGTTCGTGCACTTTGACGTGCTGGGGATCATGAACCTGTTCACGGCGGCCGGAGAGGTGAACCTGATCAACAATCCGATTGTCCTGGTGCTCCTTGCCATCTTCGGCTTCGGGGTGAGCCAGAGCCTGTTCATCTTCCTGTTCAGCCAGTTCTTCAAGAACATCCCCAAGGAGCTGGAGGAGGCCTCGCTGATGGACGGCTGCGGGTTCTACAAGACCTACTTCCGGATCATGCTGCCCAACGCGGTGCCCATCATCTCCACGGTGGCCATCCTCTCCTTTGTGTGGAACTACGGGGACACGTACTACACCAACTACTTCAACCCGGACGGGAACTACATGAGCACTTTGCTCTCGTCCACCTTTATCCAGGCGAATAAGGACACGATCCTGAGGTCCCTGACCACCTGGTACAACGTGCCGTCGGTGACCGACATGGCCTTTGACGCGGTGAAGCAGGCGGGCGTTTTAGTGTTCCTGATCCCGCTGCTGATCGTGTACCTCATCGGGCAGAGGAAGCTGGTGGAGAACATGGAGAATTCCGGACTGGTGGGATAAAAACGGTTCGGCCGGCAGTTTTCTTTCGGATGTTTTTGCAGTATTTTTGCAGGGTTCGGGCGGCGCGTATCTACTGTAACGCTGCCCGGCTTTTCATATGTGCGGATTACATAAGGCAATACGGCATTTATGCTGACGCCCGACTCACCAGCGAAAAGAGTCATGAATTGGCGGCATACATTCACAAACTGTTTTTGCAAAGCGGTACAGAGATTGGGGGATAAAATGAGAAAAAGATGGAAGACATGGATAGCGCTGGGACTGGCTTGCGGCCTGCTTGCAGGATGCGGACAGTCGCCGGATGAAAAAGCGCAGGACGGGGAGGCTGTTTCCGGAGAGGACGCAGTAGGCGGAGAGAGCGAAAATCCCGGGACGGGAACTGAGACAGGAGCCCCGGGAGCTGCGGACGAAACATCCGGGCAGCCGGAATCCGGGCAGTCCACAGAGGAGGGCAGTGATATGTCACAGTATGACAGGATGAAAGTGGATACAGGCACCACATACCAGACCATGGAGAGTTTCGGAACCAGCGGCGCGTGGTGGAGCCAGTACGTGGGAGGTTTTGAAGAGTGCGTTGATGACAGTGGTGTAAGCACCAGGGAGCAGATCGCCACGCTTCTGTTCGACAGGGAAGCGGGGATAGGGCTCACCTGTTATCGTTACAACCTGGGAGCCGGCTCCGCGGAGAGCCGCAAAGGCACTTATTCCGATATCCACAGGCGGGCGCAGAGTTTTGAGACAGCGCCGGGAGTCTATGATTTCACAAAGGACGCAGGTGCCGTGTGGTTTCTGGAAAAGGCCACGGAACTGGGCGTGGAGGAGGTGGTGCTTTTCTGCAACTCTCCCCTGGAGCGGCTCACGGACAATGGGCTGGCCCATTTGGACAAGGGGATGAAGAGCAATCTGTCCCCGGAGAACTACCAGGCTTTTGCCGCTTATGTGATGGATGTGGCGGAGCATTTTGTGGCGGAGGGGATTCCGGTGAAATTCATCTCTCCCATCAATGAGCCCCAGTGGGAGTGGACGGGAGGCCAGGAGGGCGCCCATTACGAGCCGGAACAGACCACGGAGGTGTACCTGGCTTTTCTGGACGAACTGGAGAGCAGAGAGAGCTTAGCAGGGGTAAAGCTGTCCGGACCGGAGAGCGGCGAGTGGAAAGGACAGGCCATTGACTATACGGAGAGCCTGCTTAAAAACCAGCGTCTGGCCGCCCATTTTGACACCATTGACAACCATTCCTACTGGTCGGAGGCGGTGGACAAGGAGAGTTTCCGCAACTATATGAAAGTGTACTATCCGGAGGTAAAGCTGCGCGCCAGCGAATGGTGCGAGATGGTAAACGGTTCGGACGTGACCATGGATTCAGCCATACATCTGTCTCAGGAGATAGCGGAGGACCTGCGGATCCTGAGCGTGGTGTCCTGGCAGAACTGGGTGGCCGTGGCTCCCGGGGGATATCGGGACGGACTGATCTATATTGACGAGAAAAGCCAGAAATTCCGGGCCCTGAAGCGGCTTTGGAGCTTCGGCAACTATAGCAGATATGTGCGCCCGGGGTATGTGCGGGTGGATATAGAGGGGGATTCCAGAGATCTGGAAAAGCTTCTGCCCACGGCTTTCACCGGGATCAATGAGGCCGGTGAGGAGGAACTGGTGATGGTATTTGTCAATGAGGGTACGTCAAGCCAGGAATTTGTCCTGGAGGGATGCCAGGGGTACGAGAGAATCGCTTATTACGAAACCTCGGACGCGCATGATCTGGAATGCGTTTTGGAGGAGGAGTGGAAGCAGGGACCGGTGACGGTGCCCGGACGGAGCGTAGTAACAGTGATACTGAGCAGAGCCAATAAGTAGGCTGAGGGCAGGATGCGGCCTTTTGATTTTGTGTGCGGCGAGGCACAGGAAGCTGTGGTACATGGTGCAGAGTGGCGCGATGTATGCATATGGAAACTTCATGGTTTACTACAGTGAGCGCATTCATGTGGAGGCGGCGGTGTATGCAGGCCAGATGATTGAAAGCGGCGCAATCGGGACGCCGCTCCATACTGACGGCTTTGGCCCCCACAGGATGGGAGACCCTAAGGTCAGACCGGAATGGTTCTTCCCAAAAGATAAGTATGGCGGAATTTGGCTTTTGACTATTTCCCCGAGCAGGGATATGGGGAATACGAAATGTCCCTTCGTGTCCTGCGTTTCCCCATCGGGAACGGCACTTATGAGAACATCATAACAAACTTTCCTGAAAATGAATTTCATGCGGAGGAAATCAAAGAAATATACCACCTCAGATGGGGGATTGAAACTTCTTTCTGCACACTCAAACACACGATAGCCGCCGTGAATTTCCATGCAAAAAGCAGGCAGATGATCACCCATGAGATATGGGCGAGGCTCATCCTTTTTAATTTCTGCTCTTACATAACAGAGCAGGTCACATTTAAAAAGCAGAAACGCAAGCATGTTGACATTGCCCATGAACAGTAACAAGCAAAAACCGGGAATTCAAGATGAGAAATCAAAGGCTTTTAATACGGGCGGATTTTTGGTATACTATATAAAACGAATCCGAGGTGAATACAGTGAACGGCAAAGTATACGAATACGAATCCCTGCTGTACAGCGCGGGGGAGTCGGGCGGGGCTTATGTGATTTTCCCCTACGACATCAGGAAAGAATTCGGCCGGGGTCGGGTGAAAGTGCATGCCACCTTTGACGGGGAGAACTATGACGGCAGCATCGTGAACATGGGCGTAAAGAATGAAGACGGAAGTGTCTGTTATATCATCGGGGTGCTCAAAAGCATCCGGGCAAAGATCGGAAAGCAGCCCGGGGACAGCGTCCTGGTGACTGTCAGGGAGCGGGAGTGAGACGCTGACCGGAACGGTGACTGTACCGGAGAGGGAACAGAGGAAGCGCAAAGGAGGAGAAAAGGATGTGGAAATGTCCCAAATGCGGGCGCAGCTTTCAGAGGCAGGAACAGGACCATTACTGCGGGAAAGCGCCGGAGACCATCGACGAATACATTGAGGCGCAGCCGGAGGAGAACAGGGAGTACCTAAGAGCGGTAAGGGACGCCATAGGCAGGGCGCTGCCGGATGCGAAAGAGAGGATTTCCTGGAGCATGCCCACTTTCTGGAAAAATCACAATATCATCCATTTTGCCGGATTCAAGAAGCATGTGGGTCTGTATCCGGGGCCGGAGGCGGTCCGGGAGTTCGCGCAGCGGCTGGAGGGGTACAAGACCAGCAAAGGGACGATACAGATTCCCTATGCCAAGGCGGTTCCGGCAGAGCTCATCGCCGATATCGCCAGATGGTGCTATGAGACGGGAAACCATCCGTAGAGCAGGCGCAGGGAGCCCGTGAACGGAAAGCCGGGACAATGGGAAGAAAGGGCTGCGGGAAAATCCGGCGGCGGAGAGGAGAGCGTCATGGACAATGAGAAAGTATACCAAATGGACTTTGCAAAGGTCTACCGGCTGCTTGTGAACAAAGCGGAGAAAAAGGGCAGGACAAGGCAGGAGGTGGACGAGGTGACCTGGTGGCTCACCGGATACAGCCCGGAACAGCTTCTGGAGATGCAGGAACGCCCGCTTTCCTATGGGGATTTCTTCCGAAACGCCCCGCATCTGAATGAAAACCGAAAGCTCATAAAGGGCGTGGTCTGCGGCATCCGGGTGGAGGACATTGAAGAGCCCCTGATGCAGGAGATACGCTACCTGGACAAGCTGGTGGACGAGCTGGCCAAGGGCAAGCCCATGGAAAAGATACTGCGGGCGTAGGCCATGGAGCACATTCCTATGTCCGTGAATCATAACATTTAGACCGGTGCAAGTGCGGCTTTTGAGCCATGACAGGACAGGCGCCGGAGAGGAGGATGCAAAGTGGAGATGTACATGATGCTGATCGAGAAGAGCAAGACCTACAATAGGGTGACAAAGCAGGTAATCACGGAACATGTGGAGAACATCAGGAAGCTGGACGATGAAGGAAAGCTGGAGATCTGCGGCGTCTTCAAGGGATATCCGGGGATGGCCGGGATGTATATCCTGAAGACGCAGAGCCGCGAGGAGGCGGAGGAAATCTGCAAAATGGAGCCCCTGGTCACCGGCGGGTATGCCAAATACAAACTTGTGGGCCTGCAGATCGCCAACCGGGAGAACAATTATCTGCTGTAGCCCACGGGAAAAAAGCCTGCCGCGAATCCGGAATTTCCATGGGCAGGCTCGGGGTTTTGAACCGAAAGCGGGACTGCGCCGCAGCCGGCTTTCGGTCCGGGTGATTTGAGGGATATCTGCAGAAAGCCCAGTGCCGCTTTGTCCGCCCTGGGCTTTTCCTCCTGCTTTGGGGCAGGCTTTCGGGTCACTGGCCGTCGGTTAGGGCCGATGCCTTATCCAGGGAAGCCTGGATGGCCTCCAGCAGCACCAGGGAGGTGTACTTGCTCTCGGCAGTGTAAGTGACGGATTCCAGGGACTGGCTCTCGTAGACCTGCTCGCAGATGGAATCCAGCGTGGGCTGCAGCAGCGGGTATACGGTGGCGACGGCATCGCTTACGTCCACCAGACGAATCGAGGTGATGGAATCCCTGTCCACGATCACCTCCACATCGATGGACTCGGTGCCCAGCACCAGCTCCGTGGTGTAGATGCCCGGTATGTAGAGGGAGGAGACTTCCGCCATGGCAGGCTCTGAGCCGGATGTGTCCTCCGTCTTAGGCTTCCCGTCCTTATCCTTGCCCGGCAGGAACATCATGGCCAGCAGGACGATGAACAGGATGCCCAGCACGGCGAAGACCGCAGTATAAATCAGCTCTTTCATGTGAAGTACGACAATTTTTGTTTTAGCACTCATCCATATTTCCCCTTAAGCTTTATGTGGTCACTTGTTCTTTATAATAGATATGTTTGGAAACGGGGAATTATGCAGGGATTCATTCCCGGAATTGCCGGATTTTGCGGGAATGTCTGTGACGCCTGGGGCGGCGTGTCCGAAGTGCGAAAGGAAAGAAGATTTTCCGGGACCGGAATGAAAGCTTTAAGGGGAATTTCTGTGGGGCGGAAAGGAGACAGAGAAGTATGCGATTTACAAAGATGCAGGGATGCGGAAACGACTACATTTACATCAACGGATTTGAGGAGCGGATTGCAGATACGGAAAAACCGGAACTAGTAAAACGGCTCAGCGACAGGCATTTTGGGATCGGAGGCGACGGCGTGATATTCATCAATCCGGCCGCGGAGGCGGATTTTGAGATGGAGATGTACAACGCGGACGGCTCCCGGTCGGAGATGTGCGGCAACGGCATCCGCTGTGTGGGGAAGTTCGTCTATGACAAAGGGCTGACGGACAAAAGGCGCATCAGCGTAGTCAGCGCAGGCAAGGTGAAGCTCCTGGAGCTGTACGTGGAGGAGGACGGCGGCAGAGGTCAGGTGACGCAGGTGCGGGTCAACATGGGCAGTCCGGTGCTGGAACCGGCTCTGATTCCCGTGGAGGCCGCCGGGGACAGGGCGGTGGACGAACCGATTTTGGTGGGCGGCAGGGAATACCGCATGACCTGCGTATCCATGGGCAATCCCCATGCCGTGGTCTTCGCGGAGCAGGTGGGGGAGATGGCGCTGGAACGGACAGGGCCCCTGTTTGAGAATCACGAGAGATTTCCCAACCGGACCAACACGGAGTTCGTGGAGGTCCTGGACAGGAGGACCTGCTTTATGCGGGTCTGGGAGAGGGGCACCGGGGAGACTTTTGCCTGCGGCACCGGGTGCTGCGCCGTGGCGGTGGCGGGGGTGCTAAACGGCTTGACAGACAATGCCGTAACGGTTAAGCTGTTAGGAGGAGAACTGTTCATTGAATGGGACAGGGAGGAAAACCTGATCTATATGACAGGGCCGGCGGTTACGGTATTTGAGGGGGAAGTCCCCGGTGACACGCGGTAGAACGCGAAAGGCCCCGGAATGCCTGCGCTGCCGGTGGCGGCATGGAGGCAGAGTACGGTCCGGGCCTGGGACAGGAGAAAGGCGCGCAAGTTTCGGCGCCTGCCGGCCAATGTAAGCAGGGAGGAGTATGACCCAATGACGGAAAAGTCGAGGAAAATCATGTGGATTATGACCGGTGTCATGACGGCGGCACTGTTTCTTGTTATGTTTGTCACCCATCGGGAAATCCCGTTTATGATGGATGATCTCTGGTATTCCACCATGCTGTATGATGATACGCCGATTACTTCCGTCTCTGATATCGTCAAAAGTCAGATATGGCATTACAATAACTGGGGCGGCAGGAGCATGACCCACGGTATTCTGCAGCTGACGCTGCTGGCCGGGGAACCGGCTGCGGATGTGCTGAATATAGCGTTTACGGCACTTTTAGGGATGACTTTCTGCCTTGTGTCCGGGCACCGCAGGTTTCCGGCCTTTTTCGCGGGCGTGGGTATGATGCTGGGGCTGAATGCAAACTGGCGCATGAGCATGTTCTGGCAGGCCGGGGCGGCGAACTATCTTTATATCACGGTGTTCATTCTTCTGTTTGTCTGGTGTTATCTGCGGGAGCTGCCGGATGAGGGCAGGCTTGTGCCCGTATTCGGAAAGAGAAAAAGAGGCGGAGCCGCTTTGGACGGCGGCAGGGAAGAGAACGGAAAAAGCGATGAGATCCGGGGGAGCGGGAAACTGCCCGGCGAGAATTCCCTGCCCGGAATCACGCTGTGGATCATTCCGCTGGGGATTCTGGCAGGCTGGAGCAATGAGAACATGGGGCCTGCAGTGTGGGTGCTGAGTCTCGCGGTAATCGCTCTGGGGATTAAGGAGGGCCGGAAAGTGAGGCTGTGGATGGCGTTGGGGAATCTGTCCTGTCTGGCGGGCAGCGTTCTGTGCATTACGGCGCCGGGGAATTTTGTGCGCAGTTCCCAGATCGAGGAGGAGCAGTACGGAATCCTGTGGAGGATTTTTCTGAGGAGTTATGGGGAATGCAAGGGAGCGATGGAGTATCTTTTTCCCGTGCTTCTGGTGCTGCTCTTTGCGCTTTTTGTGAGCGGATGGGTTCTTGGACAGAAGATCGGAAGGCGAAATACGCTGGTCCTTTTCTGCGCACTGCTTTCCTGGGGAGCGTTTTTCCTCTCGCCCCATTATCCGGACAGGGCTTCTTTCGGCACTCTTGCGCTGTGCATCTGCGTTATCCTGTCGCTGGCGGGCAGGATACTGCAAAAGCGGTGGGAGCTTGCATGGCCGCTGTGGGCCGGCGCGGTGTTCGTCAGTCTGCGGGGGATGTATTTCTGCGGTGAATATCTCTCGATTCTATGGGGGTGGATCCGATAGGGGGCAAGGCCCCGGGAAAGGAGACCGGCATGGGGAATATCATCAGTGATGAGACCATAGAGCATGTGAGCATTCTGGCGAAGCTTTCGCTGTCGGAAGCAGAGCGGCAGCAGGCGAAGAAAGACATGGGCCGGATGCTGGACTATATCGACAAGTTAAATGAACTGGACACCACAGGGGTGGAGCCTATGTCCCATGGGTTCGGGGCGTACAATGTGTTCCGGGAGGATACGGTGACAAACGGGGATGAGAGCGAGAAAATGCTCCGCAATGCTCCGGCCCAAAAAGACCATATGTTCGCGGTGCCGAATGTGATGTGGCGTTGACGGAGGGCAAAAAGGATTATGGGACTATTATCCCTTTCGGCGGTGGAGTTGGGAGCTGCCATCAAAGCGGGGAAAGCGACGGCCGTGGAGGCCATGGAAGCGGTTTTTGACCGGATGGACAAGAGGGAGAGCGATCTCCACTGCTATATTACAGTCGATAAAAAGGAGGCGCTGGAAAGGGCAGAGAAAGTCCAGCGCCGCATCGAAGCGGGAGAGCTGAATGGTCCCCTTGCGGGGGTTCCGGTGGCCCTCAAGGATAATTTGTGCACAGAGGGGATGCTCACCACCTGCGCCTCCCGGATACTGGGCAATTTCGTGCCGGTCTATACGGCGGATGCGGTTCGGAATCTGGAGCGGGCCGGCGCGGTCATCGTCGGCAAGACCAATATGGATGAATTCGCCATGGGCTCTACTACGGAAACGTCTGCGCATGGCGTCACGCGCAATCCCCATCATCCGGAGCATGTGCCGGGAGGCTCCTCCGGGGGCTCTGCGGCGGCTGTGGCGGCGGGAGAGTGCTTCTTTGCCCTGGGCTCCGATACCGGCGGCTCCGTCAGGCAGCCCGCCTCCCACTGCGGTGTGGTGGGGATGAAGCCCACCTACGGTACGGTGTCCCGGTTCGGGCTCATAGCCTACGCCTCCTCGCTGGATCAGATAGGCCCCCTTGCTAAGACCGTGGAGGACTGCGCGGTGATCCTGGAGATACTGGCGGCCGACCCGGCCGGCGGATTGCACGGCGGGGCCGGGGGAGAGACCCGGGAGCGGTACACCCGGGAGACGGTGACGGCCGGAAAGGACTCCACCTATCTGGGCCGGAAAGACATCGACTTTACATCTGCCCTGAAAAAGGATGTAAAAGGCATGCGGATCGGCATTCCCGCGGACTATTTCGGCCCGGGTCTCGGGGATGAGGTGCGGGAGGGGATCAGGGATGCGGCCGGGGTCTTTCGGGATAACGGCGCTGTCGTAGAGGAGTTCGACTTAGGCCTGGCGGAGTATGCCGTCCCCGCCTACTATACAATCGCTGCGGCGGAAGCCGGCTCCAACCTGGAGCGCTTTGACGGCATCAAGTACGGCTATCGGGCGGCAGGCGCCCGGGAGCTGCATGAAATGTACAGAAATACCCGCTCCCAGGGATTTGGACCGGAGGTGAAGCGCCGCATTATGCTGGGCAGTTTTGTGCTCAGCTCCGGCTATTATGACGCTTATTACCTGAAAGCGCTGCGGGTGAAAGCCATGATTAAGAGCGCATTTGACCAGGCCTTTGCCAGATACGACTGCATCTTAGGTCCGGTGGCGCCCGCCACAGCTCCGCGGCTGGGAGAGAGCCTGGCCGATCCGCTGGGGATGTACCTGGGGGATATCTACACCGTTTCCGCGAACCTGGCAGGACTGCCCGCCGTCAGCGTCCCCTGCGGCAGGGACAGGAAAGGCCTGCCCATGGGTCTGCAGCTGATGGGGGACTGTTTTGAGGAGAAGAAGATACTGCGGGCGGCGTACAGCTATGAACAGTTCAAAAAGGGAGAGCCGGGATAAGGAGGGAAGCGCAGTGGCAAAGGGATATGAGACCGTGATCGGTCTGGAGGTGCATGTGGAGCTTGCTACCAGGACCAAGATTTTCTGCGGATGCTCCACTGCTTTCGGCGCAGAGCCCAACTCTCACACCTGTCCTGTGTGCACGGGCATGCCCGGGACTCTGCCGGTGCTCAACCGGAAAGTGTTGGAGTACGCGGTGGCGGTGGGACTGGCGGTCAACTGTCATATAACCAGGCACTGCGGATTCGACAGGAAAAACTATTTCTACCCGGACAATCCGCAGAACTATCAGATTTCCCAGCTCTATCTCCCTGTCTGCCGGGACGGCTGTCTGGAGATCGATGTGCCGGCAGAGCGGGCAAAGGGACAGCCGTGGGCCGGGGCGGACTGCGGTTCGGGCGCAGCCCGGGGAAAGAAGCGGATCGGTATCCGGGAAATCCACATGGAGGAGGATGCCGGGAAGCTGATACACGATGAGCGTGAGGACTGTACGCTGGTGGACTACAACCGGTCCGGAGTGCCCCTGATCGAAATCGTGTCCGAGCCGGATATGAGAAGCGCGCAGGAGGTCATTGCCTATCTGGAAAAGCTGCGCCTGATCATCCGGTATCTGGGCGTCAGCGACTGCAGGCTTCAGGAGGGTTCCATGCGGGCGGATGTGAATCTGTCCGTGCGCAAGCTAGGTGAGACTGCATACGGCACCCGCACCGAGATGAAGAATCTGAACTCTTTTCACGCCATAGCCAGAGCCGTGGCGGGGGAGAGGGACCGCCAGATAGCGCTGCTGGAGGCGGGGAAAGCCGTGGTGCAGGAGACCAGGCGCTGGGACGACATGAAAGGGACATCTTTCGCCATGCGCTCCAAGGAGGACGCGCAGGATTACCGCTATTTTCCGGATCCTGACCTGGTACCCGTCCATATAGACGACGCTTTCCTGGAGGAGATACGCGCCAGGCAGCCGGAGCTGCACACGGAAAAGATGGCCAGATTCAGGGCACAGTATGACATACCTGACTACGATATTGAGATCATCACGGAATCCAGACATATGGCAGATATCTTTGAGGCCGCCGTAGCCCTGGGCAGCCAGCCCAAGAAAGTGTCCAACTGGCTCATGGGGGAGACTCTGCGGCTGTTAAAGGAAAAGGAGCTGGATCCCGAGGACATCCGATTTTCGCCGGAGCACTTGGCGAAGCTCATCGCCCTGGAGGAGAGCAGAGTCATCAACTCCACCGTGGCCAAGGAAGTGTTCGTGCATATGTTCCTGGAGGATGTGGAGCCCGGAGAATATGTGGAGAGGCATGGACTGAATATGGTCAGTGACGAGGACAGTCTGAGTAAGGTCGTGAAAGAGGTCATGGCGGCGAACCCCAAATCCGTGGAGGATTACAGGGGAGGCAAGGAGAGGGCTCTGGGCTTTTTGGTGGGGCAGGCCATGAAAGCTATGAAAGGCAGGGGGGATCCCGCGGCTGTGACCCGGATGCTGAGAGAACTGCTATGACAAAAGCCCCGCACTTTGCGGGGCTTTTGCGGGACATTTCGGATTACTGCTGGGCCTGGGGCTGCAGGATGAAATCGATATACTGCTGCGCCGTATCCAGGTTCGGACTGGTGGCGGCTATCGAGATGACGCCGTCCCCCATCAGGAAGATATTGTTTTCCAGGAAAGAAGCGGCATTGTCCAGATAGATTCCCACGGGAATCGGTGTCTCCATCTCCTCCGGCTTTTTGGGGTCCGGATGGGAGGGGGCGGTGGTGTAATCGTAGTTGGGATCGCTCTGGGCGGCGCTGATGGCATCTGCCACAGTCTGATCCATATAGTAGAAGTAAGGCTCATATGCCGCGATCTGTTCCGCGGAAAGCACCTCTCTCAAGTCCAGGAGAGTCTCATTGTATGCATACTGCTCCAGAGTGCCGCCATCCATCATGAGAACATCGATTTCCCTTGCGGCAATGTAGACCATCAGCTTCTGGGTGGAGGTGATGGTCTCCTGATCCATGGAGGCATTGTCAATGTGCAGGGAGGAATCGAAGACGATTTCGTATTTATTCGTGTCGATTCCCGCGTATTCGGCAAAGAGCCGGGCGTGCTCCTCGTTGGGGGTCATTTCAAAGACATTGACCAGCGCGGCGTAGAAAGCAGTGTCCTTTCGGGTCAGAGCCTGATAGACAAGAGAGGCGGCAAAGGCAATGACGACCACGGCAATGATGAGATGCCATTTGTAGTAATCCCGAAAATACGCAAATTTTTCTTTTAAAGTCCCGTGTTTAAGCGCTTCGCGCTCTTCTCTGAATTCGTCCATTACCGGCATGACATGTCCACCTTTCCTGCAGCTTTTTTTCGCGGCATCCCGTTTTATCTGAATCAAATCATAGCTCCCGGAACCCGGATTGTCAATGTATGTATTCTTAAAGATTCTAAAAAAATGATAAAAAGCGCTGGATTTCGGAAACCGCCTTGCAAGTTGGCGGAAGATAGTTTATTATGATAGTAGAAATGGATTCAGAAAACTAAGACAAAGGAAGGATAATGGAAAATGAGTGACGCTTATGTGGAATGTCTGGTAAAGGCCAAGCCCTCCGTGCTGGGAAAGGTAGGAAGAGCCGTGCTGACTGCCTTGATGGTGATCTGTATACTGGCCATATTCGTACTGCCGCCTTTGATGCTGTTTGCTTTCATCGGCGCGGTACTGTTTGGCGGGGGCGCGTATTTTGTAAGGATGTTCACGGATCTGGAGTATGAGTATCTGTACTTGGACAAGGAGCTGGTGGTGGACAAGATCATGGCCAAGACCAAGAGAAAGAGAGTCGCCACCTACCATCTGGACAGAATCGAAATTCTGGCCCCCATCAAAAGCTATCACCTGGACAATTACAGGAACCGCAACGCAAAGCAAAAGGATTACAGCATCGGCGAGGAACTCAAGCCAGACAAGCGCTATCTGATGTTCTATGAGGGCGGCGAGAAGATTGTGCTCAGCCCCTCGGAGGAATTGATTAAGCTGATGAAAAATGTGGCGCCCAGGAAAGTTTTTTCCGATTAAACTTATTGACAGCGGAGCCAGATTTTGGTAAACTCATGAGAATTATATACGCAACTGCAAACGGTATGAGGGAAGCTTAGGAGGAAGAGAAAATGGGACAGATTATCGGCGACGGTATTACCTTTGACGACGTACTGTTAGTACCCGCGTATTCGCAGGTGGTGCCGAACCAGGTGGAGCTTGACACATGGCTGACAAAGAAGATCAAACTGAACATTCCGATGATGAGCGCAGGGATGGATACGGTCACGGAGCACCGCATGGCCATTGCCATGGCCAGACAGGGCGGCATTGGCATTATCCATAAGAACATGTCCATCGAGGCACAGGCCGAGGAAGTGGACAAGGTAAAGCGCTCCGAGAACGGTGTCATTACGGATCCGTTTTCGCTGACTCCGGAACATACGCTGGGAGATGCAGACGCATTGATGGCGAAATTCCGCATTTCCGGCGTTCCCGTCACAGAGGGCCGGAAGTTGGTGGGCATCATCACCAACAGAGACCTGAAATTCGAGACAGACTTCTCCAAGAAAATCAAGGAATCCATGACCAGCGAGGGGCTGATTACCGCCCATGAGGACATCACGCTGGAGGAGGCGAAACAGATTCTGGCAAAGGCCAGGAAAGAAAAGCTTCCTATCGTGGACAAGGACTTTAATCTAAAGGGCCTCATCACCATAAAAGATATCGAGAAAGCCATTAAATACCCTCTGGCGGCCAAGGACGCCCAGGGGAGACTGCTGTGCGGCGCAGGCATAGGGATCACGGCCAATGTGCTGGAGCGGGTGGCAGCGCTGGTGGACGCCAAGGTGGATGTCATCGTGCTGGACAGCGCCCACGGACATTCCGAGAACGTACTGAAATGCCTGAAGATGATCAAGGAGAAATATCCGGAGCTCCAGGTCATTGCCGGAAACGTGGCCACAGGGGAGGCTGCCAAAGACCTGATCGAGAACGGCGCGGATGCCGTCAAGGTAGGCATCGGCCCCGGTTCCATCTGTACCACCAGAGTGGTGGCAGGAATCGGCGTGCCCCAGATCACGGCCATCATGAACTGCTATGAGGTGGCCAGGAAATACGGCGTACCGATTATTGCCGACGGAGGCATCAAGTATTCCGGAGATATCACTAAGGCCATTGCCGCCGGCGGAAGCGTATGCATGATGGGCAGCATGTTCGCGGGCTGCGAGGAGAGCCCCGGGGACTATGAGCTGTTCCAGGGCAGAAAGTACAAGGTCTATCGGGGCATGGGCTCCATCTCCGCCATGGAGAACGGCAGCAAGGACAGATATTTCCAGGAGAACGCAAAGAAGCTGGTGCCCGAGGGCGTGGAGGGCCGGGTGGCCTACAAGGGCGCCGTGGAGGATACGGTGTTCCAGCTCTTGGGAGGACTGCGCTCCGGCATGGGCTACTGCGGGGCACACAATATCGGGGAGCTCCAGGAGAACGGCAGATTTGTGAAAATATCCGCGGCATCCTTAAAAGAGAGCCACCCCCATGACATCCATATTACGAAAGAGGCGCCCAATTACAGCGTGGATCAGTAGAGAACTGCCAGAGAGCTCTTGGCTGAGGCCTCCTATATGAACTTTACAGAAACTGCTCCAGCGCTGCTTCCACCTGGGGCAGTTTCTTCATTTTGGGATCCCGGATGACCTCTCCCCTGGCCACCACCATACTGAGATCTCTCAATACAGTCAAGTCCTCCAACGGATTCTTGGCGCATACGATGAAGTCTGCAGATTTGCCGGCTTCAATGCTTCCTGTCAAATCCCCGATGCCGGCGATTTGTGCATTGCGCATGGTGGCAGTATGTAAGGCGAACACATTGGACACCCCGCAGCACTTATGGAAGTAATGCAGTTCCCGCCACATATCATAATGGGTCACATAGGGACATCCGGTGTCCGTGCCCAGGCCCACGGGAATGTGGTTTGCCAGACACTGTTTGGCGCATTCTATGATGCCGTGAAAGACCACCTCCCCATTGTAGCGTTCCGTTTCCGTCACTTGGCTGATCTCGGGGTCAAACAGGGCATAGGGCAGAGCCGGAGAAAGCGTGGCCACATGGACGGCGCCCCGCTCCCGGAACAGACGCAGGATGTCTGCGTCCGGCTTCGCGCCGTGCTCGATGGAATCCACACCGTTTTCCAGAGCCATACGCATTCCCTGGGGACTTTCCACATGGGCGGCCACCCGAAAGCCCAGTCTATGGGCCTCGTCGCAGGCGCTCTTCACCATGGCGGGCGTCATCTTCAGTGCGCCCGGTTCTCCCTTGACTTTGGCATCCAGCACGCCGCCCGTGACCATGAGCTTAATCAGGTCGGGCTTGTCTTTGGCGATTTTGCGGACGTATTCCGCAGCTTCGGCCGGGGTGGAGGCCTCATAGGCCAGCGATCCTGCCATATGCCCGCCGGGCACCGAGATTGCCATATTGCCGGCCAGAATGCGGGGGCCCAGGGCCTTGCCGGCCAGAATTCTGTCGCGAATCCAGGTGTCATAATTCTCTATACCGCCCACAGAGCGGATCGTGGTGACGCCGCTTAGAAGCTCGGTGCGGCAGTAGGATTTGTACATATACTCTAAGTACTTGCGGGTCAGGGCATTGGCCGTGGCAAATTTTACGAGCTTTTTTGCATCCACGGGCTTTTTTGAGGGCTTTCCTCCGGCCGGAATATGGACATGCAGATTGATGAGCCCGGGCATCAGATAGCGGCCTCCCAGATCAATGGTCTCGCAGTCATTCGCGACGCATTCCTTTTCCGGCAGAACTGCCTTTATGGTTTGATCCTCCACCAGCACGGTCATGCCGCGCCTGGGGATCATATTTTCGCTGCCGTCCAGGAGAATGAGATTGGTAAATGCTTTTTTCATAAGGTACCTCTAATCTTTCGCTATATGTTCTTACAGAATGTTCAATAAACCCATTATATCGGGTTTCCCGAAAAACCGCAATCAGAAGAAAGAGCCTGCGGACAGGGCTCCTGCACCGCCAACAGGACAAAAGACAGCCGGGATATACGGCTAAAACCGCATCCCGGCTGTCTCTCGGATACATGTATTGGGAAAAAGTCCGATTCTATTCTACTGGAACAGCTTCAACACCATAGAATCCTGATTCATCTGCTTCTTCAGCATCAGATTCCTGTACTCGCTGAGCAGATCCTCTTTCTTCTGATCGGAAATCGCCTTTGGCATATCCAGATCCTCGATGCGGCTTCTGGAACTCAGCTGATCCAAACTGGCGCCTGTATTGTAATTATAGGCATGCTCCAGACGGTTGGTGGAAGCGCCCAGGCTGCTTCTCTGGTTTGCCACCTTGCTGATAGCGTCGTCGATATCGTCCAGGCTGAACTTTTTCGTCACATCGAAATCGGCAATGCCCAATGCTTCCAGTGTGGAATTGGCCATGCCGATGCGCATGCCGCTTCCGTCCGGGTTGGTGGCAATGTGCATGTCGGCCATGCTGCCGTCCAAGAGCTTCTGCTCGTTCAGGGAAGTGGTCTTGGACATGGACTGGATGCCTTCCTTTAGCTGATTGATCTCGTCCTGATAATACTTTTTATCCGAAGCGGAAGCGAGACCGTTCATGGAACGCAGGGCCAGATCGCGGATTCTCTGCAGGTAATCCATCACGCCGTCCAAAGCCCCGTCGGCTACATTCAGGGCTCCCATGCCCTCTTTTGCATTCTGCGCGCCTACATTAAGCCCCGTCTCCTGAGCCTGCATTTTCTTGCCAATGGCAAGCCCTGCAGCATCGTCGGCAGCGGTGTTGATCCTTTTGCCGCTGGAGATATGGGAATATGATTGATAGATTCCACTGGTTACAGTCATACTACTCATAACGGAACCTCCTTTTCTTGTATCTGTTTTTCTTTATTATACAATTTCTTTCCATGATTTTCAACTGGAATTTTGGGAGGATTTGGATTTTTTACAGTACATGGTTGAGAGTAAGAATAGCTTCATACAATAGAAAGCAAGCCATGATATACGCGTACCGGGACGGGGCGGAGGCTCCGGTTCCTGTGGTGTTCACTTTCGGCGGTGTAGGTTCCTCCAGCTTCTATGCGGAGGATTGGGGGATCTTTGGAATGGACCAGAGCGACGAGGCCGCGGCAGGTCTCTTCGGGGTCACTCCGGACATGGCTTTCAAAACGACGATGCGGTCTCCAGACAGTGGATGGAGGCGGCGGGAAGCAATCTCGCTGACTGAATCGGAATGTCGGATCCGATTGTCTTACAATCCCTGCATTTTGAAGAGCCCGGCCATTTCCTCCGAGGACTCTGCCATGCCTCTTTGGAACCACACTTCAACCCAGCCGTACAAAGTATAGGCCACAAAGGCCTTTGCGTAGGCTTCGCTCTTTTGATGCTCCGGTTTCGGGCCGCATATCCCGATGATGACATCTTTTAACAGGTAAACCAAGTTCCTCTGGTTAAGCAGCCTGTAGAAATCGCTGTGCTTTTCAAAGTGGGCGAACAGAGATTGAATAAATACGCTGAGCGGCTTGCCGTCATCCTGCTTCTGGGCGTCCGTCAGTTCCGAAAACAGTCTGTTGATATGCAGTCTGATAATATCCTCTTTGGTCGCAAAATTCCGGTAAAAGGATGCTCTGCCCACGCCGGCTTTATCGCATAATTTGCTGATGGAAATCTCGTTGATCTGTTTACTTTGCAGCTGCTCTAAAAGGGCGCCCGTCAAGTGTTCTATGACATAGGCATTTCTCCCCTCGTTGCTCATCGGTGACACGCTTGCTTTCATGTTCGAGGCTCCTCCTGACACGCAGATTATATGAAGATATACTTGTATCGACAAGACGATTGTATCAGCTATAATCATAGACTATTTCACCTGGAATGTCAAGAAATCAGACAGGAAGAAAAAGAACCGTAACTGGGATTTACCTTTCAAAGCTGCCAGGGACTGGAAAATATTGATTCCATCCTCCAGCCATGCTATAATCAGGCTAGTTCGTTATCCATATTATAGGAAGCAAGTACAGCTCCTATAGTCGAATGCGGCGCAAAGGGACACATGAAAGCGTGGACATCGCATGTGGAAATACGGGCATTTTCGGACAAGACAGGAAAAGAACGATGGGGGTATCACAGATGCTGTGGAGAGAAGAAAAGAGGGCAAATCACAAAGAAGGGGAGAAATTTGAGGAGATGCTGAAGCTCCTGGAGCTTACCCCGAAGAACTGGAAGCTGGCGGAGGAGTACATGGATATGTCCGCGCCGGAGAAGCCGGAGCTTCTGCAAGAGGTGGAGCATCAGGACTTCTACAGCTTAGAGCTGGGGACGCTTAGGTCCGTGTACAACACCCAGGGGATGTTCAGGAGGACCAGGCCGGAGCTGTCGGTCCGTTTCACCCGTTTCGTGGTGGAGGCCGGGGGGATGACGGCCCGCAGGCTTTTGGCGTATTATGGGTGGAACCAAGATTTTCTGTATCTGAAAGACATTCTGTCCCATGTGCAGAATGTGGGGTTGTACGCGGACTGGGTGGCGTGGAATACGTCTGCCCAGAAAGAGAGCGCCATGGCACCTCTGATTGAAGAGGGGAAGAAAGATCCGGGGATTTTCTTTCAGATCAGGGATCTGTGCTATTATGAGGATGCCCGCAATACGGAAATGTTTCTGGCAGGGATATATCTTCACTGTGTGAAGCCACCGGAGGAGTCCAGGAGCCTGCTGTGGACATTTGCGGAGAATGACCACAGGGCGGAGGATAGTCCGGAGCGTATCCGAGAGATGCGGGAGCTTTTAGAGAAGCGCCTGAAAGCCAACGCCTCCGGGCTTTTCGCGAAAGCCGATGAGCCCCAGGGGGAGGAGGATGAAAAGCTGCGGGCCTTTGTGCAGGACTCTGACCCAAGGGAGGAATTCCCCTATGAGATGAGGGCGATGATCTCCGGGAGGAAGAGGCATGACTATCGGATGGGATTTCTCCCCTGTCTGGCCTTTCTGGGAATAGAACATTCCAACAGGTTTATATCGCTTATCCGTTTCGCGGTGGCAGTGGACGGGGACGCCATTCCCAACCTCCCTCTGGATGCCTGCGAGAAGACCGGAAAAGCGTGGTTTCTGAGACATATTGAGGCGTTGGAAAAGTACCTCTGGATTTCCGAGGAGACATATATCCGCTGGGCCATTGCGCACAGGGAGAAAGAGATTCTGATGCGGATGACGGCCCAGGCTCCCGATGCGGTCTGCCAGGTGATCGGGAAAGTTCCGGCGGAGGACTATGGATATTTGTTGTATCAGATGAAGACAGGCAATCCGGCACTCTATGAAAAAGTAGGTCGGGAGCTTGAGGCGGATTACCGCAGGATATCGGCAGAAGAGGATGTAAAAAGGCTTGAGCCAGCAGGGGACAGGGCGCTTGCCTATCTGCTTGGAATCATTGAGCTGGAGGATATTCTGCCCTATGCGGAGCAGTGGAGGGAAAATCGCTTCTATGACAGCGGGCGGGCTGATCGGATCCACAACTATCCGGAATACGGCGAGATGCAGCTTTACAGGCGGGCGCTTGTCCTGGAGTGCCTGCGGCAGGAGGATACCTATTTCAAAAAGTATTGGGTGGAAGAGGGGCTGCCGGAGCTTGCAAATTCCTGGCAGAACAGCCATAAGAACGTAGACAGGCGCCAGATCGAGGGGATGCTCCGCCTGCTGGAGGGGGGGGGCGTCCCGGCGCAGTATCAGATTTCGTATTTTGCGGCAATGTATGAGGCCGGATACAGCGCCAAAGTCTTCGATGCTGACAGCGCCAGCCAGATCTGCGTCAATGCCTTGAAGGAGCTTCGCGGCGGCTGGCATTCGGAGTGGGAGGAAGCCGCAAAGAGCAAGTCCCTGCAGGAGCGGATCCTGGCATACCGTGTCATGGGACAGCGGTGGGAGGAATATAAGGAGAGCTTATTGTCCGCCGCGTCCGAGAGCGCCAAGCAGGGGCGGGAGTTTCTGCGTTGGATTTATACGTCCCGTCAGGAACTGGAGGGAGATATCCTGGAAATGCTCAAATCCCCCAAGGGAGGCAAGCGCGAGATGGCAGTGGAAGTGCTGAAAAATTGGGGCGCGGATAAATACAAAGAGCAGCTGGAGGCTGCCCTGGAGGTGGAGAAGAGCAAGAAGATCAAGAACCTGATACAGGGAATCCTGAACCCCGGAGCAGGGGCGGGAGTAGAGCAGGCGGATGGCTCCGTGCTGACCCTGGAAGACAAAATAAAGGAAATCCTCGGAGGCGGCCGGAAGCGGAAGCTGGCATGGCTGGAGCCGGAGAGTATCGGGACGGTTCACAAGACGGACGGCGAGGAGGCTTCCGAAGACTATATGGCGGCGGTTCTTTTGTGCTATGGGATATGCCGGTTCCGGGCGTG
>ERZ808051.426-NODE-426-length-48577-cov-4.984619_pt1 | contig 48577 bp, 40 predicted proteins | sample MGYA00380199_ERZ808051 | MGnify/ENA primary metagenome ERZ808051 (study PRJEB31490, sample SAMN06133391) | mouse gut metagenome | isolation source: J11 | host: mice | place: China: Chengdu | collected 2015-05 ... | reverse complement strand
ATTACCTGACCAAGCCCATTGTTCCTTCCCAGATGCTGCGCGCCATGAAAAATGTGGAAGAAAAGCTGAGGAAGTTTTATTATGACAGGCGGGTCGGGATCTTCCGGAAGATCTGCGTGGGGGAGAGCATTTCCCTGGAAGAGATTCAGGCGTTCTTTCCATATAAAGAGTTTTACGCGGCGCTCCTGCGGGAAAACGGACTTCCGAGAAGGTATTCCCCGGCCAGGGAGCCGGAGCTGTACGGCACCATTGACGAAGCCTACATGGTCTTTGGGCGGGATAACATGGAAGAGCTGTTTCTGATCCCGAAAGAGGTATTGGGGGCGCAGCCCCTGATCGACTACATGACCAGGGTTGAGCGCCGGCAGAAGACGGAAGGATCTTATACCACCCTTCTCTATTATGGGGAGGCATTTTCCGGACCGGAGATCTCTGAAAAAATCCGGGATCTGTACTACTGGCTGAATACGCTCAGCACGGTGGGGCTTTCCCAGGTGGTGGACCTGGATCAAAATCGGCTCCTGATGGAAAGGGTTCCCTCTCCGGATACGTCAGAGCTTTCCGGCATCCTGCAGGAGATGGAGCAGTATGCCAAGACCGGCAGATACGATCAGATCCAGAAATGCATTGGGAAAGCATTTTCCAGGTGGGAGGAGGAGAAGCGGCCGCAGATCTGGCTGGAGCAGGCGGCCAGGCGGACACTGAACTTCATCCGCATGCAGACCAAGAGCGAGGAATCCCTGATCGAGAGCGAGTACCAGTTTGAGGATGCCTTTTACTATTCCACAAGCATGGAGATGCTGCGGCAGAATCTGTACACGCCGATCCATCAGCTGACGGAAAAGGAGAAGGAAAACATAAAGGTAGATTCCCCGGAATTTTTTGAAAAGATCAAGGTCTACTTAAGCGGCCACATTTCCGAACCACTCTCCCTCCAGGCCATCTCCAACCTGTTTGCCATCTCCCAGGCGTACATGAGCAAGCTGTTCCGCAAGTACACCAGGCAGTCCTACAACCAGTATCTGACCGGGATCCGCATGGAGCGGGCAAAAGCGCTCATGGAAGAGAACAGCGAGCTCTTTGTGAAGGATATCGCGGAGATGGTGGGCTACCGGGACCAGTTTTATTTCAGCAGGATCTTCCATTCCTATACAGGGAAGAGTCCGGCTGACTATATTAAGTAGAATGACCTGTCAGGGCGCCGGACGATCGTTTCCAAGAGACAGCAGGGGAAGACCGTCTGCCGCGCGGCAGATAAAAGTGTTTCGATTTTTCAAGAGCATTGTTTTGAATCCTCCATGTACTTTTCGAAGTTCAGCGGGTAAAATAAACCCATGTTGAAACAAGAAAACGAATAAGGAGGATTCAATTTATGAAGAAGAAAGTTTTATCACTGATTCTTGCAGGTACGATGACACTGGGTCTGGCTCTGACCGGGTGCGGCGGATCTGACGGCGGCGGATCCGGCTCCGGCGAGGGAACTCCGGCAGCAGAGGACGCAGGCTCCGACGAGAGCTCCGGAGACAGCGGAGATAAGCCCTACGCAGGAGTTACCCTGAAATGGTGGGCAGGCAACGCAGAGAACAACCCGGGCACGCAGGCGGTTATGGAAGCGGCTACCGAGAAGCTGGGTATGGAATTCGAAGTAGAAGTCAACCCGGGCGGATCCGAGGGCGATAATATCATCAAGACCAGGATGGCATCCGGCGACCTTCCGGACTTTATGGCTTACAATTCCGGCTCCAAGCTGTATGACCTGAACCCGTCCCGGGGCTTCATGGACATTTCCGACTGGGAGATTGTGGACAAATTTGACGACGCGTTCTTAAGCTCTGTTACCATTGACGGCGCGGTATACGGTGCTCCCCAGTCCTCCACACAGGCAGGCGCGGTCATCTATTACAAGCCGGACTATGAAGAACTGAAGCTGGAAATTCCCCACACCTGGGATGAATTTGTAGACAACTGCAAGACTCTGGCAAACGCGGGCAAGACTCCGGTATACTTCACCGGCGGCGAGACCTGGGCAACACAGGTACTGTTCCTGGGCGACTACTACAACATTGCGGCGGCCAACCCGACTTTCGCAGATGATTACACAGAAGGAAAAGCAAAATACGCGGACGTTCCCGAGGCAACCAGAAGCTGGACCAAGTACGAAGATCTGGTAGATTATCTGAACGCTGACAAATCTGCGGCAACGGTTACAGACGGAAACTTTGCCATCGCGACAGGCGAAGCGACCCACTGGTTCATTCTGACCCAGCAGCTTCCGCTGATCCTGGAAAATGTAGAAGATCCGGACGATATCGGCGTATTCGGGGTTCCCGGAGACGATGCGGACGATCACGGCCTGACTGTTTGGGAGCCGATGAGCTGGTATGTAAACAAAGATACCGAGAATGTGGATGCGATCAAGGCATTCTTCGAGTTCTACTATTCCGAGGAAGCGCTGGATCTGTATTTCGGAACCTACGGAGCAAATGGGCCGTCCTGTATCAAGGGCTATGAGCTGCCGGATTCCGTATGCAGCGCGGTACGCGTAGACATGCAGAAATATTTTGACGACGGAAAGACCGTTCCGGCATTGGAATACCAGTCTCCGATCAAAGGAACCACCTGCGAGCAGATGACCACGGCAGTGGGCCTTGGACAGATGTCCGGGGAGGAAGCGGCCGCGATGTATGACGACGACTGCAAGAAGTCCGCTGTACAGCTTGGCTACGATTGGGAATAAAACCGGATAGCCTGAGAGAAAAAAGTGTGGCCGCCTGGATGTGCCGGGCGGCCATTTTTAAAAAGCAAATGCCGTCACCTCCCGGGGGAGGGGCATTCCATCCAGCAGGCAATCCATTAACCGTGCAAATAGGTTATAAATTATTAGGAGGTTTTACTATGAAGACAAAAAAAGAACGGAGCATGTACCCCGTCTGGTTTGTCCTTCCGTCCCTGATCATTTTCGTGGTCTTTTTCCTGTGGCCGATCATATCTTCCCTGTATTACAGTCTGACCGTATGGAACTTTGAGACCGCGAAATTCTGCGGACTTGACAACTATAAGCTTTTCTTTTCCGAACATTCCATGAGCTCCTCAGTCGTACATACCCTGATCTATGCGTTCGGGACCAGCGCGTTAAAAGTTATTCTCGCGTTTTTTATCGCCATTTTCCTGACCAGCAAGATCAAATCCAAGGGCTTCATCCGTTCGGCAGTATTTTTCCCGAACCTGGTGTCCATGATGGCGGTGGGCCTTGCCTTTTCGTACATGATGCACCCCACCAAGGGACTTTTAAACATGCCGATCCAGGCATTGGGCGGGACACCCATTGATTTCCTGGGGGATCCCAAGACCGCGCTTCTGAGCATCATCCTGACGGACGTGTGGAAGGGACTTTCCATTTCCGTCGTCATTTATATCGCGGGGATCCAGTCCATTGACAAGACCTATTATGAGGCGGCCTCCATCGACGGGGCGACAGGATGGCAGCAGCTGAAGCACATCACCCTTCCTCTGGTGGCGCCTTCCCAGAATTCTATCATCATCCTCTCCCTGATCGGAGGCTTGCGTTCCTTCGACCTGATCTGGGCGATGACAGGCGGCGGCCCCGGATTTTCCACGGACGTACTGGCATCCGTCATTTACAAGCAGTACGCGGCCGGATTCTATGGACTTTCTACGGCAGGCAACGTGGTCATGCTGATCCTGATCTCCGTGATCGCATTCCCGCTGCAGCATTTCCTGAATAAGAGAGAGGAGGCGATCCAGGGATGAAAAAGAAAAAAAGACTTCTTCTCCTGGGAGATATCCTGGGCGTGCTGGTGACCTGCGTCATCTTCCTGGTCCCGTTTTATTTTATGCTGGTGCAGTCCCTGAAATCAAAGGCAGAGGCCAACAAGCTGTCCATCAGCTGGCCCAGCGAGCTCCATTTTGAAAATTATATCGAAGTGTTCAAGCATGGGAACTACCAGTTGGTGACCGCATTCAAGAACAGCGGGATCTTGACATTTTTCACCGTGCTGGGACTTCTGGTGACCGCAGCCATGGCGGCTTATGTGATCCAGAGGAGACGCGACAAACTGATGACCGGCATCCAGGCCATGATCATGCTGGGACTGATGATCCCGGCGGCGATCCTGCCTACGATCCATCTGCTGCAGAGCATGCACATTTACAAGACCATGTTCTCTATGGTGATGATCGAGATCGCTCTGCAGACGCCGTTTGCGATCATGCTGTACCGGGGGTATATGGCCTCCATCCCGAAGGAACTGGAGGAAGCGGCCCGGATCGACGGCTGCAGCAAATGGCAGATTTTCTGGAAGGTGATCTTTCCGCTGCTCAAGCCCATCCAGGCGACGCTCATCATCCTGGTCGGCGTGCAGACCTTCAACGACTTTACGAATCCGCTGTATTTCCTGCCGGGTTCCGAGAATACGACAGTTCAGCTGACGCTGTACAGCTATCAGGGACAGCTGGCCAGCAGCTTCAATCTGCTGTTTGCCGATATCATTGTGATCACGCTCCCGATGCTGATCCTGTTCATCATCTTCAATAAGAAGATCGTAGATGGCATGGTGGCCGGCTCAGTCAAAGGTTAAGGTAACAATTATGAAATTTCGCAGTAAGATAGTGCTTGCATATACCACTGTTGCACTGTTAGTCAGTCTGATCCTGGGCATTGCGGTGGCCAGGATCAGTCTTCAATATGAGATGACCAGCCAGAAAAATAATCTCCGGGTCACTGCGAAATCCTATGTGACCCAGATGGATGAGCGACTCAGCCGGATGGACGCCATCATGAAATACATCCTGTCGGATACCGTCATGCTGGAAAGCATTACCTGGCTGGCGGAGGATCAGTACGGGGAGATTCCGAACCGCTATGTGCTGGATGCGAAATCCAATCTGGGCACCAGGCTGACCACGGAATACATTATGAAAAATTCACACCGGACCGTGTTCTTCAATCAATCCTCGTTTCTGGCCAGCAGCGCCACCTACACAACGGGAGCGGGAATTTTGCCGAAGCAGCGCCTGATCTCGGAATTTGAGGTGGAGGAGATCCCTTACCTGGAGCGGGCGGACGCGGCGGATGGAAATTCTGTGATCGTCAGTTCCCACCCGGATTACTGGAGCGCCAATGACAAGGTACCGGTCTATTCCCTGATGAAGGCGCTGCGGGGAGAAGGGATGGGCTATCTGGAGGTGGAGAACCGGATGGACAGCCTGGAATCGCTGGAAGCATCGGATCCGGATATTGAATTTTTGCTCATTGTGAATGGAGGAGAGATCCTTTACGCCAGCAATGGAGAATATGGAACGGAATTGTCTGAGGAGGACCGCGAATGGCTTCGAGATCAGCAGGAGAATCAGGTGCTGACGGAAAACGGCTCGATCTATACGAAAGCATCCTCTGAGGAGTTTGACCTGACGGTACTGGCGTATAAAAAGAACGTGCTGCTTGAAAAAGAAAGAGGGCAGCTTTTTTCCATCTCCTTTGCGGCGACGCTGGCCACCTTCGGCATCAGCCTGGCCATGATCATTTTCTGGGCAGGGATCCTGACCCGTCCCATCAAGCGTCTGCAGGAGACGGTGGAACATACAAATATCGAAAATCTGCAGGATAACCGGCATCTGGAGGCGGCCGGGGCGCTGGATGAATTTCAGGAGCTGATCCGGTCCTATCAGGCCATGATGACGCGGCTGGACGAGGCGCTGCAGAATGAGAAAAAGGCGGCGAAGCTGCAGCTACAGGCACAGTTTGATACGCTGCAGGCGCAGGTGAACCCGCATTTTATCTACAATGTGCTCAATACGATCTCGTCCCGCGCGATCCTGGACAATGACGAGACCATCTGTGAGATGTGCGGCTCCCTGGGAACCATGCTGCGCTACTCCACGAACAACAAGGAACGGTATGCCTCGGTGGAGAAGGAGCTGGAATACTTGGACAGTTATTTTTATCTGCTGAAGGCCCGTCATGAAAATTCTCTGGAAGTGAGTATCGATGTGGACCGGGGGATCCGGCGGCAGACCATCCCGAAGATGACTCTGCAGCAGCTGGTGGAAAACTGCGTGAAGCATGGGTTTCAGAACATGGACACCGGCAGGCACATTTCCGTAACGGGAAGGGTACTGGCGGACTGCTGGATTATCCGGGTGGAGGACAACGGCTGCGGAGTTTCGGAGGAAAAGCTTCTGGAGCTGCAGAGAAAGCTGGAGGAAGCGCGGAAGGATATTCTGGAGAGGGTCAAGCCCGCGGAGATGGAGATCGGCGGCATGGGTGTCGTGAACACCTACGCCAGATGCCTGCTGCTGTATTTTGAGGACTGCGTTTTTGAAATGGAAAATGTACCGGACAGCGGGGGATTTGCGGTGACTGTGGGGCAGAGGAAGCCCGGGAATACATAAAAAACGGAATGTGCCGCGGCCGGCAGAGTGTCTGCCGGGTCTGTAAACATATGAAACAACGATATATCGTTAGGAAGGAAATTGGCTATGAAAATTGAACATTTAAAAATCAACCATCTGACGAATCCGCTGGGCTATGACCTGGCGAATCCCACCATTTCCTATGTGGTGACGGAGGCTGCGGGAAAGCAGCAAGTCAGCGCGCAGGTGCAGGTTTCTCTGAAGGAGGACTTTTCTGAGATCCTGTATGACAGCGGGGAGTGTGACAATGTGGTCAGTACGGGATTTGAACTGCCGCTCACGTTGTCTCCCATGACCCGATATTACTGGAAGGTCCGGGTGACGGATGAGACGGGGGATTGCGTGTGGAGCGAGGTACAGTGGTTTGAGACGGCAAAAACGGTGACCTGGCAGAGCGGTGTCCGCCGGCCGGGAGAGGCGGATTCCTGCCGGTCAGCGCAGGACAGCGGGGGGCAGCCGGGACAGACGGACGCTTGCCGGTCGGCTCAGGGAAGTGCGTGTCAGCCGGGACAGACGGACGGTTGCCGGTCAGAGCAGGACAGCGGGGGTCAGGAATCGGCGGACTGCGGTCAGGGCGGGCAGACCGGCACCTGGCAGGCGAAGTGGATCACACCTAAGCTGGAAAAGCAGGTCCAGGCGGCAGTCTGGCAGGAGATCAAGATCGAGAAGCCAGTGGCAAGGGCACGGGGCTATGCGGTGGGCTTAGGCCTCTATGAGTTCTATGTCAACGGGGAGAAGCAGGGGGAGGAATGCCTCCTTCCGGGATTCTGCGATTATGACAGCTGGATCCAGTACCAGACCTATGAGCTGAGTCTGAAAACCGGGAAAAACCGTGTGGAGCTGCTGCTGGGAGACGGCTGGTACAAGGGCCGCTACGGGATGCGTGTGAAATATGAGAATTACGGAGACCGTCTGGCGGCATTGGCGGAGATCCATGTCTGGTACGAGGACGGCACGGAGGAAGTATTAGGCACCGATGAGAGATGGAAGTCAAGGAAAAGCCGGATCGTGGACAGCGGCATTTATTCCGGAGAGGTGTATGACGCGGGGCTGGATGTCAGCGAGACCTTCGGCACGGAGCTGATCGAATTGGGGTATGACCGTCTGTCTCCCAGGCTGTCCCCGCCGATCACCGTGCATGAGCGGATCAGGCCTGTGGAGGTGATCCATACGCCCGTGGGAGAGACGGTCCTGGACCTGGGGCAGAACATGGTGGGGTGGCTGACCTTCCGCTGCAAGGCGCCTGCCGGGACGAAGCTGCATTTCCAGTTCGGGGAGATCCTCCAGGACGGGAATTTTTACAATGAAAATCTGCGTACCGCAGAAGCAGAATATACGTATATCTCAGACGGGACGGAACGCTGGGCGCGCCAGTATTTTACGTTCTATGGGTTCCGCTTCGTGAAAGTGGAAGGTTGGGAAGGGGAACCGGATCCGGAGGATTTCCGGGGGCTGGTGATCCATTCGGACATGGAAGAGCTGGGAGAGATCACCACCTCGGATCCGCTGGTGAACCGCCTGGTCTTGAATGCGAAATGGGGCATGAAGGGGAATTTTGTGGATGTGCCCACCGACTGTCCTCAGCGCGACGAGCGGTACGGATGGACCGGGGATGCGCAGATCTTCTCCGGTACGGCCAGCTACTTTATGGATACCTGTGCATTTTACACCAAATTCGGACGGGATCTGTATGCGGAGCAGGTAAAGATGAACGGCAGCGTGCCGGACGTGGTGCCGGTCGCTAATTATCCGGGAGACGCTTCCACCGCCTGGGCGGACGCGGCAACGGTCATTCCCTGGAATGTGTATCTGCATTACGGCGACAAGAATATCCTGCGCCGCCAGTATGACAGCATGAAGGCGTGGGTCGATTATATGAAGCGGGAGGACGACGGAGACGGCGCGAAACGGCTGTGGCAGACGGGAACCCATTACGCGGACTGGCTGGCACTGGACGGTAATTACGCAGGCGGCGTCTACGGCGCGACGGACCCGGACCTGGTAGCCTCCGCCTACTATTATTATTCTGCGAATATCGTGGCAAAGTCTGCGAAGATCCTGGGGAAGGAAGAGGACGCGAAGAGCTATGAAACGCTGGCGCGGGAGATCCATGATGCCTTTATCCGGGAATATTTTACACCTTCGGGCAAGCTGGCGGTGGATACCACGACGGCTTATGTGGTGGTCCTGTACATGGGGCTGACACCGGATTTTGCCTATGAAAAGGTGCGCAAAGGCCTTCTGAACCGGCTGAAAAAGAATTTCTATCACCTGGATACGGGATTTGTGGGAACGCCGTACCTGTGCCGGATGCTGTCCGAACATGGGATGAACGACCTGGCGTACCACCTGCTCTTGGAGAAGGGGTATCCGGGATGGCTGTATGAGGTGCTGATGGGCGCTACCACTATCTGGGAGCGGTGGAATTCCGTGGAGCCGGACGGAAAGATCAGCGGAACGGAGATGAACTCGCTGAACCATTATTCCTATGGATCCATTGTGGAATGGATGTTCCGCAATATGGCCGGGATCAATCCACGGGAGGAATATCCGGGATTTAAGAGATTTCGGATCGCGCCCATGCCGAACTACCAGATTGGAAAATCCGAGGCCAGGCTGCAGGCCGCGTCGGGGCTCATCGAGTCGGCGTGGGAGATTGACGGAAAGCAGTTGAAGTTCCGGTTTACGGTGCCATTTGATACTCAGGCAGAGATCGTGCTTCCGGACGCGTCGGCGGAGGTGATCCGGCAGCAGGCTGGGGATATGTCCGGCTGTCAGGGGAAAGAAGTGTCCGGCGGGCAGAGCGGCGAAGCGGAGGTTGCTCAGGCAGGAGACGCAGGCTGCGGCCAGGATGGAACAGTGGGTGAGATCCGGCAGAGCGAAGGCGCAGGCTGCGGCCAGGACGGAGCAATGGGTGAGATCCGGCAGGACGGGAAGAATGTGGTGTTCCTTGCAGGGGCGGGAAGCTATGAGTTCTGCTATGAGCCAACCACACCGTACCGGAAGACCTACAGTCTGGATTCTACCTGGGAGGAGCTGCAGGAAAATCCGAAGACCAGGGCGGTTCTGGATCAAGAGTATCATTTCGACAGGATTCCATTTGAGAAGGAGCTGTGTACCCTGGAGGAGCTGACCTGGGCGCCGTTTACCGGGTATGGCGTTACGAGGGAGAAGCGGGAGAGACTGGACCGGATGCTGCGGGAAGTGGAATAGCGGCTATAAAAGGAATACGGTAAAAAACGATGTGGACCCATGTGCTTGCGGAAATGTCAAGTATGTGGGTCTTATTTTATTCCATGGGAAACATACAGCTATTTTATTCTGCTCATATTTAAACTCTCCGCAGAGGAGAAACCGGGAGCTGCACCCGATGGAAATAAACTATGCACAGAGAAATATTATGATTCGGAAAATCAGCCGGCAAGGGAAATGGGACATTTTGACGGGCGAATCATATTAAGATTGAAAAAAGGAGTCCACGCATGGACTCCTCCGGCCGCAGGCCCCACAAGCATCCGCAGCACAACCACTAAAAATAATATACAGCAATTGATATCAGAAGTTAATCTATATTTTAGTGGTCTGTAAATAAGTTTATGCAGGAATCTATAGATTATGAAATGTTTTAGAGAGTACAATCACACGATACAATTCTCGCAGATTACAACCATCTGCGAGAAAGCGTTGAAAAGCCCATGAAAACAGGATTCATGAAAAACAGACCGATTTATCAAACCACCTTATCACCTTAAAAATCACCTTATCAGTTCTATGCGTTGCCCTTAGATCAAATAAGACGGCATGGCTCACACGAAGGCCTAAAACGCCTCCTTCCAGCGGCGCGTTTCATGACTTTAAAGGGATTTGCTGAAACAGGATGCTTTTATGCGCATCCTCCCGGTCAATCAGCTTGATGATTGGTCGGGGTGTGACATGTAACCTTTGATACGTTTCTATCCGCGGGGCAAGAGCTGTGCAAGCTTGTCCATATTTTTCTGTTTCGTTTCCCGGGTCGGATGTACATAGCGGTCCATGGTGAGTCTCACGCTGGAATGGCCCAGGATTTCGCTTAAGGATTTCACATCAAAGCCAAGCTCAATGCATCTTGTGGCGAAGGTATGCCGGAGCGCATGGAAATTGGCATCCGCAATCCCGACTGCGTCAATGACCGCCTTGAAATGGCTCTCCATGATCCTGGGTTCGATAAACAGATTTTCATGCCTTGTCAGAAAATAGGTTCCGTCCGGTCCTTTCATTTCCGACAGCAGCTTGTACAGATTGGGCGGCAGCGGAATCCTCCGCAGGGAGCTTCCGCTCTTGGGCATCGTAGTAATGACCTTCGTCCTGTGATCCGGATGATCCGGGGTCTGGATCCGCAGCATGGTCGCATGGATATACAGCTCCCCCTCATCGAGAAGGACATCCTCCCAGCGGAGGGCGCAGAGCTCGCCGAGACGGATTCCGGTATAGAGGCAGAGCATGATCCCGATAAGGTCATTGTCCGGATCCATATTCTCATGAAGGTAATCCTCGATCATTTTCTGCTCATTTCTGCTGAATACACGGATGGGCCTGCCCTGGTTCTTGATGAAAATCCCGTTCAGGTTCGCCACCGGAACACGCCTGTAGTCCCGGGCATACTCCACAACGGTTTTAAGAACAGATACAACGCTCCTTGCGGTATTGCCGGACAGTCCTTTGCCGTTATTGCCGTCCGACGCGCAGAGCCTGGTTACAAAAGCATCCACGTCGTCTCTCGTGATATCCGTGACCAGCCGGTCTCCATAAGCCGGGAGCAGATGGAGGTTCAGGTTGTTGCGGTATCTGCATATGGTACTTTGCTTGAGATACGACTCTTTTTCCTTCATCCATTCGGAAGCCACGTTGGAAAACAGAAGCCGGTCCCCGCCGCCGGATTCCTTTTTCACAGAGTCCTCATATGCTTTCGCGGCCCTCTGCTTTTTCCGCAGCACGTCGTCGTAGCTGCTTCCGGAAATATAACCGTATCTGATTCTGCCGTTTACCCTGTCCTTGATGTATTTGCCTTCCCATTTGCCGTTCTTGCGCTGGTAAATGTTTTCACCTTGTCTGGCCATAATGATCCTCCTTTTCTTGATGTAAATTTATGATTTTGCAGTCTATATATTGAGATTGGAAAGCATCCGGATCAACAAAAGAAAAGCCTGCCGGCAGGGATATCACGCCGGCAGGGAAAAAATGGGTGTTGACAAATCTACCTGTTAGGTGTATTGTAACAGATGTCGAGATATGCTATAAAGCATTTTCGCAGATGGTTGTAATCTGCGATTCAAAACGTAAGCTGACTCGGCAGAAAAAAGAGCAAAATCCATGATTTAGGACGATGATCAATGAAGCAAAATGACAAGCGCCATTCCTCCCATTACTGTGTCCTCTACACGCAGACATTAAAGCAATGGGAAGTTACAACGGTACTTAAGAAAAAACTTCCGGAAGGAAGGGGCACGGTATTTTATCCCTGCATCGAGCTGTGGAGACACGACAGAAAAGCAACGGAGATCAGAGCGCTTTTCCCCGGATATCTATTTGTCCGTTCCGATATGGAACCGGAGGAGCTCCATCATTTTATAGGAGAGCACCGGAGGGACGTATCGTCCTTCATCAAGGAGCTGCGTATCAGTGAAAAGAAGATTTCCGGCGGCGATGCCGCTGAGAGAGCGGATGAAATCGGTGCATACAAATATGTACGGATGGATTTGAAAGAAGATGAGATAGAGTTTTTGGACTTCCTGCTGACCTGTGGAAAAGACGATGTGGATTGTGAAGTTGGCAAAGAAGAAGGCGGCAGATCCGGGGGAGAGGAAACAGAGGCGGTGATGCCAAAAATCCCCGAAGAAGGCGTTCTCAGGATGTCATACGGATACTGCGAAGGCGGGAAGTATGTGGTCATGAAAGGGCCGCTGAAAGCATACGAGAACCGCATCACCAATGTAAATGTACATGACCGGAAAGCCTATCTGGACATCCGAATCAACGGACACGCCGTAAGGGCAGGGTTTGAAGTGAAGCCTAAACGCTACTGGTTTCCGGATGATAATGGTGCGCCGATGGTGCTGCATGACGGTACAGAAGTGAATCTGGAAAGACTCCGGAACATGATGATGGGATCAAAGCAAAAAGAGAAGAAAAGATAAGCCAGTGAAACAGGAGAAACGAATCATGCATTCATAAAAATAAGAAAAGATAGAAAATATGATGACGGACGGGTAGTCGCTGTATACGTTACCCCACCCCTGATTCTGGTCATAGCGCGCATTATGAGCGTGGGATAAGATTCCAAAGAGGATTCATCAAGCCTGCGGGTGGCGAAGCATGCCACAAAATCAGGAGATCTTGAATGGATGAGGAGAGGAAGCTTATGGCACGGATGGCGAAGCTATATCCAAAATGGGGAGTGAATTAAATAATCAGATCATCAAAAGGGGTTGCGGGAATTTTCCAGCAACCCCTTAATTTATGTAGAAAAATCAGTCAGATTAACCTGCTGTTAAAAAAATAAAACGTTCAGTAAAGTTAGGCCGATAGGTGAAAAATAGTGCATATGCGAAAAGGAGCGAATATGACAGACGTTGCAGCAAGATGTATCAGGGAACAACCAAGGTTCAGAGGCATATTTAAAAACAAAGGAAAATTTGAAAGGCGGGTCATGCTTGCGTCACCTACCATGCACAGTGATGAAAAAATATTCATTGACAAAGCATTTGACGATGGGTTCACAGGCAGGAATACCGCTAGGCTGGAAAAAGAAGCGGCGGAATACATCGGCGTAAAAAATGCGGTGGCACTTTGTTCCGGTACTGCGGCAATGAACATGGCGGTGAAGCTTGCCGCAGAGCGGCTCTATGGGAGTTCCGCAATAAACTACGTTCCTGGTAAGCTCGGAACAATTGTCGGGGCATTGCACGGAAAACGCGTTTTCTGCTCGGATTTTGCATCTTCTACGATGGCAGATTCCATCCTCTATGAGGGCGGGGAGCCAGTGTTTATAGACGCTTCGGACGAGGACTGGTCGATGGATCCGGAAGTGTTGGAGATCGCTTTCGAACGTTATCCGGATGTAAAGCTTGTCATGATGAACCATGCATACGGATTCCCCGGGCAAATTATAAAGATAAAGGAAATCTGCAAGGCTCACGGTGCGTTGCTCATTGAGGATGCGTCAGAGTCTCTGGGTGCAAAGGTTTGCGGAAAGCAGACGGGGGCTTTTGGCGATTACGGAATCCTAAGCTTCGGCAGTGATAAGATCATTACAGGGTCTGAAGGCGGCATGCTTCTTACAAATGATGATTACAGCGCTAAAAAAGCGAGAAGCCGGGCATCCCATTCCAGGGCCGCGACACCATGGCGCCAATACGAGGAACTGGGGGATGACTGTCTGATGAGCGACATTGTTGCCGGTCTGATTCTTGGACAAATTCAGCATCTGGACGAGCATATCGCGAAGAAACGGGCTATCTATGAAAGATATCTGGAAAAGCTGGACGGCGATATCATGTATGTGAATCCTATGGGTGAGGGGACAGAGCCTAATTATTGGATGTCCTGTATAACCTGTGAGAGCAATATTCAGTTTAAGGAAACGAGATCGGAGAGGGAGTACACTTACACGAATCAGCATGGAACGGCTTCACCGATGGAGATTTATGATGCGTTGGAAGCGTTTAATGTAGAGAGCAGTCCTGTGTATAAGCCCATGAGTATGCAGCCGGTTTTTCGGAATTATGATCAGATTACGCTGGATGGATCAAAGAGAGAGTATCCGGAGTTTGATCAGGATGGGTTCTGGGTGCGGTGTGATGTGGCAAAGGATAATTTTGACAGAGGGCTTTGTCTGCCGTCGGATATTAAGATGACGGAGGAAGAGCAAAATAAGATTATAGATATTATTTACGCATGTTATGACAAGGCAGACCCGAACAGGCTGCCTTGAGCTTGATGGGGGCGGGGCATGCGGCAGATGGCATATTTATGAACCGCAAGAATGGCTTCGGGTGCACCCCGGTGTCAAAAGGGTTGAAGTCAAGGTGAAGTATTAGTGAACACATATATCGTTTTAGTGCTTGTGGCAGTATTTGCTGTGATGAGTGTTATTGCTATCGTTAAGAAACCGGGGAGTGTGTACAAGGGTACTCCAGCAGAACAAAATCCCATGGAAGGGAAAAAGGTAGTATTCATCTCCTCAGAAGAAGATGAATTTAATGCCGACGGTGTTCGGGGACATCTGAAGGTGATAGGTGAATCTGGTAGTCATACAAATTTCTACGATAGGGTAGTTAAGAGAGTTATAGATGTCATTCTATCATTCTGTGGATTAGTCATTTTATCTCCTGTGTTTTTGGTGTTGAGTTTATGGATTGTGATGGATGATCCGGGGCCTGTTCTGTTCACGCAGAAAAGAATAGGGCGGGATAAGCAATATTTCAGATTACATAAATTCAGAAGTATGAGGATGGCAACGCCTCACGACGTACCGACACACCAGCTCACGAACCCGGAACAGTGGATAACTCGTTCTGGACGGTTCATTCGTGCTCATAGTTTGGATGAGCTTCCTCAAATCTGGGACATATTCATCGGAAACATGAGTGTGATAGGTCCGAGACCTGCATTATGGAATCAGGATCTGTTGACCGCATGTAGAGATGAGTATGGTGCAAACGACATTAAACCGGGGCTTACGGGTTGGGCACAGATCAATGGTAGGGATGAGTTGGAGATACCAGTCAAAGCGAAGTTTGACGGGGAGTATAGGGAGAAGGAAAACTTTTTTTTTGACTGCCGGTGTTTCTTCGGCACTGTGTTCTCCGCAGCCAGAGGTGACGGTGTCGTTGAAGGCGGCACAGGCGGGATAAAGAAGGATAACAAACAGGATAATTTGTAGAAATCGCGTAGTTGATATTCTATCTTTGTGCTTCATTATTACGGAGGTTAGATGGAAATGGAATATAGAGAGTTGGGCAATACAGGTATTAAATTGTCAGCGATTGGTTACGGCTGTGCCTCTATCTGGGGAGGTTCTTTGATAGATGATTCTGAGGCAATGAGGCTGTTTGAAGAGGCATATGAGCAGGGGATTACGTATTATGACACAGGACACAGCTATGGTATAGCAGAAGAAAGGATTGGAAAAGTTCTTAAAGAATCTGGCATTGTAAAACGTGAGAACATTATCATTTCCACAAAGTTTGCAACCAGAATTGTAAATGGAAAGCAGGTTCATGATGTAAATCCCATCTGGATTAGAGAAAGTGTTGACACAAGCCTTAGACGTATGAATTTGGATTACGTTGATATGCTTTCGATACATGGGACAAGAGTTTCAGATTTTAACGAGGAATTGTTTGCTGTGATCAATGATTTAAAAAAGCAAGGAAAGATACGTTTGTTCGGGGCTTCAATGGGTAATAACATGGAGACGATTACTTATGTGAACAAGCATAAATGTCTCGATTATGCGTTTATTCGATATAACATTATGGAACAACAGCTGACAGAGTTTGTGAAATCAATCTCAGATCAGGGGATGGGAGTGATTGCGGGAGCTGCTCTTTCTGAGAATATGTTTTCCAATAGAGTTCTAAAGATTAGAAATAAAAAGGATATGTGGTACTTAGCCAGAATGCTTGCTCACTTTAGGGGGGCATTTAAGAGAGGAAGAAAATATAAGTTTATAAATCATTTTGACGGAATGACAGGGAGTCAGGCTGCGCTCAGATGGCTGCTTGATAATCCATGCATCACAAGTGCTGTTGTTGGAACAACAAATGTGGAACACCTGAAGGAAAACGTAGCATCTATTGATAAAGTTCTTTCGCAGGATGTGAAAGACAGAATTATGAGAGAGGGAACGCTATATAGATAATGCACTGTTGGCTGAGAGCTTGATATTCTATTTGTTCGGCAGAATCGAGAAGGAGCAAGACCTGAAGTGAATGAGGAAAACAAAAAATATAAGATATGGACTTTTGTTGATTATAATATGCTTCCTATACATGGTACTCTAAATCGTCACTATTCTCTGGGGCGTGCGCTAACGGAAAGCGGTAATGATATTACTGTATTCGTAGGAAGCCATCCGCATAATACGAACTTGCAACTTATTGAAGGAAAAAAGAGATATAGAATATTTCAGAAGGAACCATTTCCCTGGGTATTGATAAAAACGCTGAACTATGAAAGAAGTAAAATAAAGAGAATCATTTCTATGTTCAAGTATTACAAAAATGCCAAAGAATCGGCTAAGTATTTTGAAAAACCTGATGTAATAATAGGTTCTTCTGCACATCCTTTATGTGCTGTATTAGCAATTAAACTAGCTAAAAAATATGGAGCAAAATCGACTGTAGAGATAAGAGATCTGTGGCCGGAAAGCATTGTTGCAATGGGTATTGCGAAAGCATCTAATCCAATAATCAGAATGCTCTATATTTTTGAGAGAAAGATTTACGAGCGGGCAGATGCAGTGATTTTTACATTTGAAGGCGGCTATGATTATATAAAGATGAAAGGGTGGGATAGCACCATTCCTCAAAGTAAAGTTTATTATATCAATAATGGAATTAATATACGTGACTTTGATAAGAATATAGACGAAAACAAGCTGGATGATGACGATTTGAAATCAGGAAAATTCCTTGTTACATATACAGGTGCAATCAAACTGGCTAATGGACTCGATAGATTAGTTAATTGTGCAAAACTATTGATGGAAAAAAGCGATATACTGTTTCTTATATACGGAGATGGCGATTTTAGGTTAGAGCTTGAAGAAAGATGCAAGAGAGAGAATATAACTAATGTTCACTTTAAAGGAAAAGTTGATAAGAAATATATTCCATACATATTATCAAAAAGCAGTGTGAATCTTCTCAATTATAATACAGCAGTAGCAAGGTTATACCGTTTTGGAAGTAGCCAAAATAAACTGTTTGATTATCTTGCAAGCGGAAAGCCCATCATATCAAACACAAAAATAAACTATGATGTGATTGAAAAGTATCACTGCGGAATCAGTAAAAATCTTTGGGATGCAGAAGATTATGTGGCGGAATTACTCAAAATATATGAAATGTCAAAAGAAGATTATGTACGCCTTTGCAAAAATGCCAGAGAAGCAGCATACGATTTTGACTTTAGCAGGCATGCTGTGACATTAGAGGAGATATGCAGGATCATAACACAAAGCAGTACCTATGAGGAAAATAAAGTATGAAGATATGTCATTTGACCAGTGCACATCAACAGGAAGATATCAGAATCTTTCATAAAGAATGTGTTTCTCTTGCAGATGCCGGATATGAAGTATACCAAATATCGCGCGGCAATACGTATAACAGTAAAGGCGTTCATTTGATCGGAATAGGAGAACAGCAGACAGGCAGAGCCAGGCGTATGATTAAAACAGCAAAGTCAGTATATAAAGCAGCAGTAAAGCTTGATGCAGATATATACCATTTTCATGATCCTGAACTTCTCCCTTATGGACTTAAATTGAAACAGAAAGGCAAAAAGGTGATTTTCGACAGTCACGAGGATGTTCCGGCACAAATAATGGATAAGGGATGGATTCCAAAACCATTGAGGAAAATTGTATCGGTATGCTACAAAGCATATGAATCTTATGCTGTAAAACAATTAGATGCAGTGGTGGCGGCTACGCCACATATAGCAGAGGCATTCAGAAATCGGTGTAAAAAGGTTGTTGTTATTAATAACTATCCAAGGCTGGATGATATTGAGTTTCATGAAACACGATTTGCTGATCGAGAGCCAATAGTTTGTTATGCGGGAGGAATTAATGAAATCCGCGGCGAAAAAATAATGATAGAAGCAATGAAAGATGTAGATGGAGTTTTGATCCTTGCGGGGGATCATGAAGTCATGGAAATCGGGGGGGGGTATTAGATATATAGGCCAAATAGGCCGTATAGGTGTTAATAAACTGTATGGCAGTGCGATAGCAGGCCTTTGTATTTTAAAACCCATTGAGAATTATTACTATTCACAGCCCATCAAGGTGTATGAATATATGGCGGCAGGTATCCCATATATATGTTCGGATTTTCCAGGATGGAGAAAACTGGCAGAAGAAAGCGGTGCTGGAATCTGTGTAGATACTGAAAATGTTATGGAGATTAGTAAAACTATAGAATTACTTCTTAAAGACAGAAACTTTGCTCAGCAGATGGGAAGAAATGGTCGTGAATATGTAATGAGTAACTGCAATTGGACAAATGAAGAAAAAAGACTGTTATCTTTATATAAAGGGACAGGGGTATGACGGATGGTTAAGTTTATTGGAAAAGTAGATAGAAAAGGTGTAAACGAGCTTTATGGGAAGGCGCGTGTGGGGATTGTGATTTATCAACCAGCAAAGAATCATATAGATGCCCAACCTATAAAAATGTTTGAGTTTATGGCTGCAGGATTGCCTGTAGTAGCCTCAGACTTTCCTTTGTGGAAGGAGATTGTGGAGGGAAATAAGTGCGGTATCAGTGTTGATCCGAGAAATACGGAAGCGGTTAGAACTGCTTGTATAGAATTACTTGGAAATTCGGAGAAAGCACAGGCGCTTGGCAGGAATGGGAAAAAGGCAGTAGATCAGAAGTATAACTGGGGAAACGAAGAGAAGAAGTTAATTGAATTGTATGATTATTTATAACCAAATGTGTAGTATGCTTGTACAGTATGATATCTGTTCAGAAGTTGATATGACTAGCAGGAGAATGAACTTATGAAGATATTGAAAATATGCACCAGTACATGGGAAAACGCAAGCCGGGATCAGCGTGAACTCAGTGTATGCCGTGAACTTGGAGCAGAAACAATTATACTTGCGAAGGGAAATGCAGAAGACAGAGGGAGAGCGGATACTGTAAATGGCTTTCATGTTCTTCGATATACAACAAGACCATATACACACATTCCTGTACCTGTTAATCGGTTGCTTTCTATTTTTAAATGGGCAAAGTATGCGAGTACATTACAAGCAGATATTATTTCCGGACATGATATTGGAGGCTGGACAATTGGGTGGCTATCCCAATTTTATAACAGAAAGAAAACCCCTGTTTTTGTGTACGATTCACATGAATTTGAACTTGGCAGGAATGCAAAGAGAAATAAATTGCAGATTGCAGCAATAAAGTTCTGGGAAAGGAAAGTAATCAGGGATTCTGCTTTTACTATAGTTGTAAATGACAGTATAGCGGATGAGCTTGTGAAAATTTATGGGTTAAAAGAAAGACCAGTTGTGGTTAGGAATATCCCCAATAAATGGATGATAGACCCCGATGTTTGTAAAGAGACAAGGAAAGAACTCGAAAAAATGTTCGGGGGGGGGTACATCATGATCTATCATGGAGCAATTTGCAAAAATAGAGGCATTGAACAGCTGATAGCAGCGATAAAAGAATTGCAGAATGTGAAACTGCTGCTTCTTGGAAATCCAGAAAGCACTGCCTATCTTAATTTTCTAAAGACACAGTATATTGATCAGCTTGTAAATAAAGTTTATTTAATGCCAGCCGTACCTCATAAAGAACTATGGAAGTATATTGGTGCTGTTGATATATGTGCTGTTCCTATTATCCCAAAATGTCGCAGCTATTATTTTGCGCTTCCAAATAAATTGTTTGAAGCAATTCAGGCTGAAGTTCCTTTGCTGGTTTCTGATCTTCCTGAGATGCGAAGAATAGTTGAGGGATATCAAATTGGGCAGTGTGTTCATTCAGAGGATACAAAGGAGCTTAAAGATGCGATATTAGATATGAAGCAAAAAGGAAAAGAAACCTATCGTACAAAGTTAATAGATGCGAAGGAAGAACTGACTTGGGAAAATGAGAAAGCAGTATTGACACAGGCTTATTCGAAAATAGGAGTGAAATGAATGCTCATAGAGGAAATAAAAGAAGAGAGAGATGCTAAAGGATCTGCGGATAACTTTGTTGTTATGTACCATGGGGCAGTAGTGCCAGGAAGAGACGTGGAGAGGTTGATAGAACTCGTATCAGTGAATTGCCATATAAGGGCAGTGATTCTTGGAAATGCAGAAAATTCATATAGGGACAAGCTAGAAAAAATAGCTGCTGAATACGGGATAACGAATCGAATACTATTTCATCCGGCAGTACCATTAAATGTGCTGTGGAAATATGTGGGAGCAGTGGATGTTGGGATGATTTTGGCCAGAGCGACGTGTAAGAATCACCTATATTCTCTTCCCAATAAGCTATTTGAAAACATTCAAGCGGGTACACCCGTAATATGCCCTGCTTATCCGGCATTCAAACAGATTGTTGAAAAGTATGAAAATGGGCTGATGTGCGATCCGGAGGATATGGATGAAATGAACAGGTGTGTGGAGAAATTGAGGAATGATAAGGAATTGTATACTCGAATCAAAGAAAATACGATGCGTGCAAGAGAAGAATTGAACTGGGAGAAGGAGAGAATCGGATTACATGCAGCATATCATGATATTTTTGCCCGACAAAATAACAATGAATTTACAGAAAGAGATACAAATTGAAAACTAAGAGTGGAACAAAAAACAAAATTATCTTATGGGGTCTGGTATATTGGATCGCTTTATCGGTTAGTTATATCTGGCCGATGCAGAATGATTGGTCAGATACATTCCCACTGGAAGCCAATATTTTAAAATTTGTTTTGGCCTCAATGACTATTTTAGCAATGTTATTGCTTATTCCAGGTAATGAAAGTATTTTAAGTTTATTTTTTACGATTATTCTTTATATTGTTATTTTTCCAGTAGCTATTGTGTACGCTTTCCAAAATAGAGAAACATGTTATTATTTATCAGTTGTTATTTGCTTCGCCTTTGTAGAAATTGCTGTCAGACATATTGCGCCCCATAAAGTTTCATTACGATTCATGGATCATAATCCATCAAAGAGTATAGTGATTATTGGCTTTATAATCCTTATTCTCTCTCTGTTTGTTATGTATCGGGAAAGGGGAATCCCTGATATGAAGTCACTTGACTTCTCAATTACATATGAAATACGTGCTTCTTATATGTTGTCAAGTTTAGCTTCGCGGCTTTTTCGATTGGTCACCAGAGCTGTTATACCATTTATGGTATCAGTTTATTTTCTGAGAAAAAAGTATCAGAATGTAATCGTGCTGCTGTTCATTCAATTTGTTTATTTCTTGTGGCTTGCAAATAAAACAACCATATTTTCGATTGGTATTTTAGTGATTGGTTATTATTTCGCACAAGCAAAAAACAGAACCGTTCTGTTTTCAAAGATCATGAGTTTTGGGATGATATTTATCTCAGTTTTAGAAGGTATTAGGACTCAGCTCAACAGCGGGTTTGGCAGCGTTATTGCAAATACCTATAGTTTGTTAGTAAGAAGAACAATGCTTGTGCCTGCATATCTGAAATTTTGTTATTACGATTATTTTGTAATAAAAGAGAATCCGTTAAGCGGTATGTTTGGAACATTTGCTGCACCAGTTCTTACACGTATAGGCTGGTATAACCCATATAAAACAATAACTTATACGAAAACAATTGGAAATTACTATGCAAGTGGCAGCAATGCTAATACAGGTATATTCGGAGCAGAATTGGCACATTTCGGATTTCTTGGAATACCGATTGCGGGTATTCTGCTACTGATATTTATGTTGTGTGTGAAAAGATGTGAATCAGTCAATGGCGGGGGATTCACGTGCTGTCTGGCTATATATACAATTGTTAGCCTGACGGATGCGGGAACAATTGAATTGATTGGTTATTCACCGATGTTTCTTATTGCTTTGATTATGTATTTCTCTGATCTGAATGAATATAAAAAAGAAGCCAGGTCAAATAAAACAAGAAAAGATATCCAACGTAAAAGAATTCGAATTCGATATAAAGTATAGAGGAAGAGAAAGATAATGAAGATCATAACAGTAGTAGGCGCAAGGCCTCAATTTATAAAAGCCGCGGCTGGTTCTAGGCAGATCAGAAAAGAACATCAGGAAATTCTCGTTCATACTGGGCAGCATTTTGATGACAATATGTCAGCCGTATTTTTTCGAGAGATGGGAATTCCGGAACCAGACTACAATCTGGGGATATCAGGAGGAACACATGCTCAGATGACAGCGAATATGCTGATTGGTATTGAAGAGATTCTACAGAAGGAATGCCCGGATGCTTTGCTGGTATATGGTGATACGAATTCCACATTGGCTGCCGGACTTGCTGCGGTGAAGATGCTTCTCCCAGTATTTCATGTGGAGGCTGGGAACCGCTTGGGGACTTTGGATAACCCGGAGGAAGTGAATAGGATTACAACGGATCACTTGGCGACGCTAAACTTCTGCGCTACAGAGGATGCATTGAAAAAATTAGAAAGAGAAGGCTTGGGAGACAGGTCTTATTGTGTGGGTAATATCATGTATGACTCATTTCTCCACTTTGCGGATTTACCGTGGGAACATCCTGAGATTCTTAGCTTTGATGGAGAAAACGTCACAGTTCCTGATGAGTATTATTATATGACTTGCCATCGGCAGGAGAATACATATAGCGATGAGCCGCTTACCGAGATACTCATGGCAATGAACAGTCTGGATGCACCTACAATCTATGCGGTTCATCCAAGAAATCATGACCGGGCGAAAAGAGTATGCGAAAAAAATGGATTTAGAAATATTATTTTGACACAGCCGGTTGGGTATTCGGATTCCGTTCATTTAACCAAGAATGCTAAAAAGGTTGTCACAGATTCAGGCGGCCTGCAGTGTGAAGCATTCTATGCCGGCGTGCAGTGTGTTTTTGTTTTAGATCATATAGTCTGGCCTGAAACGATGGTAGATAATCGGAATCAGCTTGCGAAATCAGATCATAATGATATTCTGGAAAAGATCGGTAAAGAACAAACAATAGATACTGAGTATCAGCCATTTGGCGATGGTCATGCTGCCGAAAGAATATGTGAAATTTTGCGAAAATACGAAAGGAGAGCGTTATGAATTATGCGCTGATTGGATGCGGACGCATCAGTCCGAACCACATTGAAGCCGCAAAGAATAACCATTTGGACTTTGTGGCAATGTGCGACATACTGCCGGACGCGATGGCGGAGAAGTCCGACCGTTTTGGACTGGAGAATGTTAAAAAGTACACAGATTATAAGGAGATGCTTGAAGTAGAAAAGCCTGAACTGGTAGCCATAGCTACGGAATCCGGCAAGCATGTCGATATCGCTCTGGACTGCATTGCAGCTGGCTGCAATGTAATCATCGAAAAGCCCATTGCCCTTTCAATTGCAGATGCGGATGCGATCATAAAAGCTGGACATAAAGCTGGAGTTGTTGTCTGTGCCAATCATCAGAATCGTTTCAACAAGTCAGTGCAGTACATAAGGAAAGCTTTGGAGGAAGGACGGTTCGGCAGGCTCTCGCATGGAGCAGCTCACGTCCGCTGGAATCGAGGGAAAGATTACTACAAGCAGGCGCCCTGGCGAGGTACATGGGCACAGGACGGCGGCTGTCTCATGAATCAGTGCATACATAATATCGATCTGCTCCGTTGGATGATGGAAAATGATGTGGACGAGGTTATGGCATATACGGATCAGGTTGAGCACTCATATCTGGAAGCAGAGGATCTCGGTATAGCTATTGTGAAGTTTTCTAACGGTTCTTATGGTCTGATTGAGGGGACTACGAATGTCTATCCAAAGAACCTGGAAGAGACATTGTATATTTTCGGAGAGAAAGGGACGGCGAAAGCAGCCGGAACAAGTGATAACATTATTGAAGAGTGGAATTTCGCGGATGGCCTTGACGACCCGGAGTATGTCAAGGCGACATACGGAGAGAACCCACCTAATGTTTACGGTTTCGGCCACACACCGCTGTATGCGGACGTGATTGAGGCGATTCAGACTGGAAGACAGCCTTATGTCACGGGCGAGGACGGCAAAAGAGCACTTGAAATGGTTCTTGCTATCTATAAATCGGCGGCAGAGCATCGTCCTGTAAAACTGCCGCTTGAAAATTGTTCCACGATGGATTTCGTTGGAAGATTTGGGGAAGGAGCACTGTGATGGAAGTGGAATTTAACAACATTTATCAAAGACTGATTTCAGGAAAGGAAAAGCTGGCACTTGTTGGGCTCGGCTACGTCGGTATGCCGATTGCTGTTGAGTTTGCAAAGCATATCAAGGTTATAGGATTTGATATCAACGAGAAAAAAGTGAATGAGTATCGGAACGGTATCGACTCCACAAACGAAGTCGGCGATGCCATCAAGGATACGACTGTCGAGTTTACAGCTGACCCCAAAAAACTCAAAGAGGCAAAATTCATTGTTGTCGCAGTACCCACTCCGGTCAATGATGACAATACTCCTGACCTTCGTCCGGTAGAGGGGGCATCAAGGACGGTAGGGCAAAACTTGAGTCCCGGCAGTATAGTTGTTTTCGAATCCACGGTTTATCCTGGTGTCACGGAGGACATCTGTATCCCGATCGTTGAAAAGGAAAGCGGCCTTAGGTGCGGTGTTGACTGGAAAATCGGTTATAGTCCGGAACGGATTAATCCAGGCGATCGTGTACATAAGCTGACATCTATTCGGAAGGTTGTCTCCGGAATGGATGATGAATCAGCCCGAGAGATCAAGAGAGTTTATGACATTGTAATCAAGGCGGGAACTTTCCCTGTATCTAATATAAAAACCGCAGAAGCTGTGAAGGTAGTTGAAAATAGCCAGCGTGATATCAATATTGCATTCATGAACGAGATCGCTGTCATTTGTGACAAGCTGAAAATTGACACGGATGAAGTGCTTGCGGGGATGAATACCAAATGGAATGCGCTTGGCTTCAAGCCGGGGCTTGTCGGCGGTCACTGCATTGGAGTGGACCCTTATTACCTTACGAATGTTGCTGAGAAACTGGGATATCATAGCCAGATAATTCTAAATGGCCGCCAGATTAATGACTCTATGGGAGCTTTTATTGCAGATGCGGCCATCAAAGAAATGATTGAGGCGGGACTTGCTCCGAAGAAGGCTGCAGTAGTTATTTTGGGACTGACCTTTAAGGAAAACTGCCCGGATACCAGAAATAGTAAGATTGTGGACATCATTAAACGACTGAAGGAATATGAGATCAATCCTATAGTTACCGATTCATGGGCGGATGCAGAGATCGCAAAGCATGAGTATGGTGTGGAACTTGTTCCGTGGGAAGATGTCCCAAAGGCTGACTGCGTGATTGTGGCTGTCGGTCACAACGAGTACAGGAATATGTCCACAATGCAGTTAAAGGAGCTTTTCAAAGAGGAAATACCGGATAGTGAGAAGGTGCTTATAGATGTTAAGTCCTTGTATCGAATGGATGAATTGAAATCATCGGGTATAAGATTCTGGAGATTATAGATGCGTATTATTAAGGTCTTTTTCTTTTGGTATACAGGAGTTATACATTATGAAAGAGGGATATGTAAAGGAAGAAAATGAAAACCTGATTGTTTGGTATAGTGGAGTCTGTTATTGGATTCACCAAAATGATCCCTGCAAGGATATGGTTATGATTTCGGAGAAAATAATGAATGAACAGATTGACTATAACGAATTATTTGGCTTCTATAAAATAGCGATTCAAAGAAAGAGTGATAAAACGTGGATTTTGTTAGGGGACAATGCAGGATCACAGTTTTGGGTGATTGATTATCAAAAGAGGGTTTTCTCAGATCGTCTGTTGGAGCTAAAAGAGCAGAGAGAGGGAGATATTGACCCGGATTATGGAGCAATCCTCCAATTATTCAGTGGTGGATATATACTGACAGAGGATACGGTGATCAAGAATATTAAAAGAACGTTATCAGAGTATTGCTACTATATCAGTAAGGATAGCATTAGAAGAAAGTGTAAGGGCCTAAAGTCTTTTTCAGCATCAGACGGGATGCAATTGAATACTTTGATGGAAGTTTTGTGTAAAGATTTAGACGAAAAACATGTATCCTGCGTCTGTACGGGGGGAACTGACAGCAGGACAGTATTGGCTCATTTGATTCATTACGGCATAAAGCCTAAATTGATTCTTACTGGATATCCGGATAATCCTGATATTGCGGTTGCAAAAAAGATCACTGATACATTAAACCTAACGCTGGAAATTCAAGATCCGTCTCTGAAAGAAGAAGGATGGATTCAGACTGCGTTTGACTTTAGTGATGGAATGACTGATATTGTTGGCGCATTTAGACACTTCAATAAAAAACAATGGGCAATGAATGAGCAAATGACCTATGAGTTTGGCGGCGTAGGTGGAGAATACTATAAAAACCATTTTTTCCATTTCTTTCAATGGAGAGGATTGCATCCGACCTACGAAAGAGCCTTTGAGCTTTTGTGCAAAGGCATTACAATTGTACCATCCTGGGGGGGGACTTTATTAAGAAAAATCCAACCTGAGGTTGAAAAAAGGATAATGGAAATCGTTTGTACTCATTTTGAGGGGAGTCCGCTATCTGCATTTAACGAGGTTGGAATGCAGATACTGCAAAGTAAATCAGGTGTCTTAACAAATCAATTTGCGCCAACAGTATTGAAAATTGATCCTTTGACAGAACGTGAAATTATTGCTGGAGGAAGCAAGGGAGCGGTTCGAAAGCATCGGATGCATTGCTGGCAAAGAAAGGAAATTCATCAGGCTTGTCCTGTTTTGTCCGACATAGAAACTGATCAGGGGTATTCATGTACGGTGAATTCGGTTAAATTATTCGTAGAACGGATACGCATGATGATTTTTTATACAGGCCGCTTAGTTCACCGTATCAGAAAAAAACTGGGACTATCCTATGTGAAGTCAGAGCCGGCCTATTGGAATCGAGATTATGCAGATGCAAAAGATACGCTGGAATTTGATCAGGCATTGGATGTATGTAAGCAATTGGGAGTTATTGGCGAGAAAGTAGTAAAACAAGAGATTCCATTGACTAAGACGGGAGAAATACTGCTTGTTGGAATGATGTTTCGTTAAGATGAATGATTGTTTAATCTGCGGGAGCGCTATTTGCTGTGGAATCTATCCTTAAACTGAAAAAGGGAAGGAATCTAATTTGGAAATAGAAAGATTTGATAAAGGGAAAGAGTTTGTGCTCCATACGATTGTCTATAATGATAGACTTGAAACGTATTCGAAGTATTTACAGTTAGCATTAAAGAATAACTATAATGTATGTTCTATGATTGAGTTCTATAACAATCCGCAGGATGGAAAACATTTTGTCCTTAGGCATGATGTGGATCACAAGTCCCCTGCAACAAAGAGGATGTTTCATGTTGAGCGCAGTTTAGGAGTTCATAGTACATACTATTTTAGAAAATCCACATTGGATGTATGCCTCATGAACGAAATGATTGATTGTGGCTTTGAAGTGGGCTTTCATTATGAAACATTGTCGGATTACGCCCTGGAGAAGCGGCTGGATGAAGTAAATGAAACCGATATTCAAATATGTAAAGAACGTTTAAAGTCGGAGATTATGGAGTTTAATAGTTTAATAAAGAGACCCATCTCAAGCATAGTTGGCCATGGCGCAAGAAAGAATCTTGAAATCGAAAAGTCAAATAATGTTTTATTGGAAGGAAGAGATTACCAGGATTTTGGAATCCTATTTGAAGGCTATGATGAAAAAATGTATGAAGAACATGTGAATGCTCATATTATGGATGGGAATATCAGACGTAATTATGGTTTCTCATATAATACCAATCCAATCGTTGAGATCAAGAGTGGCAAACAAAATATTATTTTTTTAGCACACCCTAATCATTGGTATAAAACGTTTCCGCAAAAATGTTGGGATTTAACAGCGTTCCTTATTGGCAGATGCTCATATAGTACAGCGATGGAATTTAAGAGAATTATGCGGGGAGAGGGTAATTAATTATGAGTTTCGTTAAATGGTTTTATGGAAAAGCAAAGTCTTATATTTCTATGAAGATCTCTATAAAGAAAATGGCATGGACTGATCTGGAGGTAAGTGGGGACTCATCAAGAGAAATATATGAGGAATTATTTAAGACGAAAATAAAGGGGAAGGACTACATAGATACACAGAAGAATATTGCTCTTCTAAGTGTACCACTTTCTTACGATGATTATATACGCGGAAAAGCAAAACAGGCACTTAGGACAAATATAAACAAAGCATCAAAAAAAGGATACTATTGTAAATATTTTGATGGCATTGATTATATTGATGACATTATGTCGATTAATTGTAGCTCTGACTCTCGGGGAGGACGAGAGATGGAAGAACGATACACAAACAGATCAATGATAGAAGAATTTTTGAACAGCTCCCCTGTTATGTTTGGTACGTTCACTGTGGAAGGAAAGCTAATAGGATATATTCAGATTCTAAGAATTAATCAAATGTTCATAACAAACAAAATTTTGGGGCATGCTAATTTCTTGGACACCGGATTAATGTATTATATGATATCTAAACTTGTAGAATCCATAATTAAGAATGATCCGGATGTTACACATATAATGTATGCTAAGTATTTGGTTGGCAGAAGCCATGCTGGTTACACATATTTCAAAGAAAGATGTGGCTTTCAGGGGACTAACATCCGATTCCATTTACATTACAGTAAATAGAAAAAAGGAGCGGATTTATGGCAAAGAGTAGAACAAGTATTGCATATGCAACATTCATACTCATGGTCGGGGCAATTACATCAAAACTGTTGGGTTTTATGCGTGAATTGATTGTTGCCTATAAATTCGGAGCAGGAAATATTAGCGATGCATTTTTGCTCACAAGCAGTATTCCGAATTTGCTTTTTGGTGCGATTGCAACTGTTGTAGGAATCAGCTATATTCCATATTGCCAGACACTGAATAAAAAAGAAAAGATTGATTACTTTACATCAAATTTAACGAATTGTATAATCATTATTTTGCTAGCCGGCTGTATATTAGTTAATATATTCCCTAGGCTGGTATTAAAAATTCTTGCTGGCGGCTTGAATTCTGAATCTGCAGATTATGCTGTTGTGATGATTCGGATTGTTGTTTTTTCAATCATCCCAATTATAATGGCGCATTTGTTTCAGGCGTACTCACAGGTCAATGAGCAGTTTCATTCTACAGCTTGGTTTGGAGTGGTCACAAATACGATTATTATTCTGTTTACTCTGACGGCAAACAATCATACGTTTTATTTATTGAGTATTGGTGTAGTGACAGCTAATATTATTGGAATGCTTATGACGATAAAAGGTACACATCATTTGCATTTTCGATATAGCATTGTTCTTAATCCGTTTGATCAGGACATAAAAAAAATAGTCGTTTTAACGATTCCGTTGTTGGTAGAAAATCTTGCCTATAATATGAGTTTGCTTGTGGATCGCAGCCTTGCCTCATATTTGGATTCCGGAACAATATCTGGATTAAGCTACGCTGGTACAATTGGAAATATTGCGAGTGGTATGATATCCAGTTCTATAATAACAGCCGTATATCCAACTATATCAAGACTGGCATCAAAGGAAAAAAAGATTCTGGAGCCCCATTTAATAAGACATTCAAAATGGATTGTATTCATTTTATGTCCGATTTCATTTGTATTCGTTTTTTTTGCGCCTGATTTTGTTTCTATTATATTTAACCATGGAGCATTTAAAAATGCATCATTGGGTGTGATTTGGCAAAGTTTAATATGTTATTCGATTGGGGCAGTTCCGGCGGGACTGCAAACTTATTTCATTAGGTGTTTTTATGCATTTCGAGATACAAAAACTCCCGTATTCATTCAAGTTTTTTCATTCATAATCAATATCATGTTGAACTTACTAAGTGTAAAGTATTTCAGACATATGGGTATTGCCTTATCTACAAGTATTTCATATTTGATTGCATTTATTCTTCTTGCAATAATTCTCAAGAGAAAACATAATGTATCTTGCGTAAACAAAATCATTATAGATGCAATAAGCGGATGTTTAAATGCATTTTTAGCTGGGATTGGAACTATTGTAATTGTAAGAAGTATATGCATTGATAATTTTTTGTGGAGATTTATCTTTGAAGTCTCCTTTTTTGCTATGATATATATAGGCTTAGCGTGGGTAATCCAACGAGAAACGATTAAAATTGGATTGGATGTGATTATAAGAAAAATCCACAAATTTCAGTAAATAAGATGTATCAATCAGCACAGAAAATCATGGACAAAACAAGACAGTATAGGAATGCTATAGTATGATAAAAAAATAAAAGGAGTTACATATGCAAGAAAGTAAATTTTGTGAGAGGATTAAACACGTATTGTTAGACAATGTAGATATAATTATATCTATCATTGGTATTCTTCCACTGGTTATACCGCTGTTTTATTTGATGCCAGCAAAGGATGATTATTCAATCATTGCATCTGCGTATGAGTATAAGCTGGCAGGAAAGTCGTGTTTAGCATATATGCTTGACATGGTAAAAAATACATATAATAACTGGCAGGGCATATGGTTTGCACAGTTTCTTGCTACAGGCTTTATATATAATTTTGGCTTTAATGTGATATCCTATAGAATGGGTATTCTTTTTATAATCATATGCTTAACTGGAAGTATTCTATACTTTTTAAGGGTGGTGACCAAATATCTTGAGATGGGTAAAATTAGATTTATTTTCATCCCCATTGTAATTATTGGCGCACTGAATACATATTCCGGAGATCAGGCAATTTATTGGTTTTGTTCATCTTTATTGTATCTGTTTCATTTTTCACTATCCTTGTTTGCTTTAACGTTATTTGTTAAGTATTTAAGCAATCGGAGTGCTCTGTACTTAGTAATTAGTTCAATAATAGCTTTTGTCAGTACAGGCGGAGTTTTAATGGTAACAGGTTTTTTGAATATGTGTGCCTTGATCATGTTATGTTATCTTTTATATTCACATCAGTTTAAAAAGACGCAGTTGTTTTTCTTTTTATCATGTATTGTAGGTGCATTAATCAATGCCCTTGCTCCAGGAAATTTTGTCCGTCATACAAGAATAATCGAAATACAAGGAGATTCTATAAGTAACCACTCTACTGTTTCTTTATTAATGAATGCTTGTATTAATACTATTAAAATATTTGTAAGTTGTTATGGCAAACTGTTTTGTATATCCTTTATTTTGGTAGTGATATGTTCATGTTTCTTTATTGGCATTACACTGAAAAATAAACGCAAAATGAGTATATTTGCTGTTGTCGGGGGGGGAATATCGGTCGTCTTTGTTACAATATTTCCAATCGCCTATGGCTATAATTCCAGCACGATTGACACCAGATCGCAATACTTGATCGGAATTGTTGAGATGATGGTTGCTGCTATAATCTTTTATACATTAGGTGCGTGGATAAGCAGCAAATATGATATTACAATTGACAAGAATATTAAGACAATAATCAGTGCGTTCTTATTATGTATGGCAGTAGGAATAGCCGTGGATAATTATAAGTCCAGTGAATCAATGACATCAATCACTATTTTGAAAGAGGCAGGTTCAGGTATTCTTGCGGATTATGAGGAATCTTATCGAAGAATATATGCTTCGATCAAAAACGGCGATAGTGACGATATTGTGATGCAGATACCTGTTATAGATACAAAATCACTGGTTCCCAACAATGTTTCGTGGAATGGAGCTTTAGGGTATTTGAAGGAGTATATTGATGCCTTTGAGTATGAAACAAAGTAGACGTACATTTTTGAATCATATATTGCGGGTAGTGGAAGTGCTCGTGATTTTGACGTTATATTGCTTATTGCTGTATAGAGTAAGATATGGAATAGATTTTACAGATGAATCCTGGTATGTTGCAGAACCATATGTTGTAGCGAATGGCGCGATACCATTTGTGAATCAATGGACTCAAGCTCCAGGGTTTAGTATTCCTTTATCGATTATTTCACTAATATATGTACAAATTTGCGGGTCAACGGAAGGCATTGTTTTATTTTTTAGACTCTTCTATCTCTTTTGGCTTTTCGCAAATGGAATATTAGTGTACAAGCTTCTGAGTGACAATGAAAAGCAGATACCTGTTATAGCTATTTTGCTCCCAACAGCAACTCTTTGCTACTCATTATTCGAAGTCAATTATAATTCAATCGGACTTGTGTATTTGCTGAGTGCTGTTCTTATATTGTTTTATGAGCGCAGTGGAAAAGATGTGAGCTTCATTCAGGGAATCATATCGGGTTTGATAATCGGCAGGACTATCATCGGAACTCCTTGTATCTTGTTTTCGGCAATTGTACTTATGATTGTACTGCTTGTCATGAAACAATACAAACGAATTGCAGCATTTATCATTGGAGGGGGAATATCGGCAGTAGCATTTTTTGTGTATGCAATTGTGAAGTCACAGAGCCTGGCAAAGCTATATGGAATAACTTATTTGTTTCATGATTTGGTATATTTCAAAATTTCAGGTTATTCATCTGCATTAAACAATGCAAAGTATGCAGCTATTTTTTTGCGGCCATTTATTTTTTTTGTGATTTTGGCTCTTATTGCAAAAGTATTTCTTAAAGCCAAGGATAAAAGTGATATTTTTGTAGATGTAGTCTTGATTCTCACAATTATTTATTTTGTGATTGGAGTGTTCAAGAATGAAATTGAAAGATGGATGTGGTTTCAGTCAGTACCATTGTTCATATTTGCATCATCAAAACAAAGGAGGAGAATCGTAGTTCCTTTTGTTGTAACGATCGCATATTTTACGGCATATTTTTTTGTTTCATGGAGTAACATATACGGATTTGGAAACAGAGAATATTGGCTTAGAATACCATTATGCATGTCACTTTTTTCATTATATTTTCTTTATAGTAGAACGCATGCTATTGATAGAGTTTATTTGTGTATGTGTGCGGGGATTACCTTTCTTACAACAGTATGTGTAATAGATACTTATAAATATGTATACAGAGATGATGATCTATCCAACTTAGTAACGACTGTACAGAGTGGAATATGGAAAGGTTGTGTGACGACAGAAATTCGAGCTGAAAATGTCGTAGAACTGGAGAAGCATATTCGGCGAATCACAGAAGATATAACCGATGTGTTGTTTTTAGATTGGGCATCATTTGGTTATCTTATGACGAATGCTAGAATATGTGCACCCTCAACGTTAGACAATCTTTGTTACACATATAAGACTAATTATCCGGAAATCATGTATGACTATTTTGATCTGGAACAGAATGTTCCGGACACGATAGTTTTTATTGATTTTGGCAGAGATGAGCTTTTGTCGATTCAAAACAATGAATGGAAATTTAATGATTTCATAAATCGTTTTTATTTGAACAGCAATCATTTATATGAAAACGAAAGTTTTAAAGTGATCCAATACTGCTTACAGGATGAAAAAAGCGCATTAGAATATGCTGAATCGCATAAGGGGATAAAATAAAGTAACGGGAGAAAAAGGATATGAAAGTTGTTTTGCTTGCAGGGGGATTCGGAACAAGAATATCAGAAGAAACTGGAAATACCCCAAAGCCGCTTGTAGAAATAGGTGGATTACCAATCATATGGCATATTATGAAGAGCTATGCGTATTATGGGCATAATGAATTCATCATATGTGCCGGATATAAACAGAATATGATGAAAAAATGGTTTTCCGATTATTATCTTTATAATTCAGATGTTACGTTTGATTACAGAAATCATAAAAATGATGTTTTGATTCACGAACAGCATTGTGAACCGTGGAAGATTACAGTTGTGGATACGGGCTTAAATACTATGACAGGCGGGAGGATCAAACGAATTCAGAAGTATATAGGTGATGAACCATTTCTAATGACGTATGGGGATGGTGTATGTGATGTGGATATTACTAAGCTCATTGCATTCCACAAAGAGCATGGTAAGACTGCGACATTAACTGCCGTAATGCAGGATCAATCTAAGGGAGTGCTGGACATTGGAGGAGATAATGCGGTAAAGTCTTTCCGCGAAAAGAAAATCAGCGATGAGGTTCCGATCAATGCCGGGTTTATGGTTTTAAATCAAGATATTTTTGAGTATATAGAAGGTGACGAAACAGTATTTGAGAAAGAACCGCTTGAGCGTCTTGCAAAAGAAGGACAGTTGATGTCTTATTTGCATAAAGGCTTCTGGCAGTGTATGGATAATATTCGTGAGAAGAACATTCTGGACAAATTGATTGAGAATGGGAAAGCACCATGGATAAAATGGAATGACTAAAATTAGGAGAAGAAGAGATGAAATGGACGAATGAGGCAGAGGCCAGGGAACAAATAAAAGAAATGGTGGCTCAGTATTACCATGATTTTAAGGAGAAAAAGGATCACTTCCGCGAGGGGGATAGGGTACCTTATGCATCCCGTGTCTTTGACGAGAAGGAGATGCAGGCACTTACGGATGCAACATTGGACTTTTGGCTCACTACGGGAAGATTTTCTGATCAGTTTGAGAAAGAGTTCGCTTCATGGATTGGTGCAAAATACGCACATCTGGTAAACTCGGGGTCTTCGGCTAATCTGATCGCCTTTACAGTTCTTACTGCTCCAGAACTTGGTGACAGGCAGGTAAAGCGTGGAGATGAGATTATCACAGTCGCATGCGGATTTCCGACTACTGTGGCACCGATTCTACAGTATGGGGCTGTACCAGTATTCGTAGATGTAACTGTTCCCCAGTACAACATCGATGTTACGAAGCTTGAGGAAGCGTATAGCCCTAAGACGAAAGCAGTTATGGTAGCTCATACCCTTGGTAATCCTTTTGATTTAAAGGCAGTCAAGGCGTTTTGTGATAAATATAACCTGTGGCTTGTAGAGGATAACTGTGATGCACTCGGTACAAGGTATGCGATTGATGGCGTGTCAAAGTTCACAGGAACCTGGGGGGATATCGGAACATCATCATTCTATCCACCTCATCATATGACGATGGGAGAAGGTGGTGCGGTTTATACAGACAATCCTCTGCTTCACCGTCTTATCCTGTCTTACCGCGACTGGGGGCGCGACTGTATTTGCCCCTCAGGTCATGACGGGGTTTGTGAGCATAGATTTGACAGGCAGTTCGGTGAGCTTCCATTTGGATATGATCACAAATACACATACAGTCATTTCGGATACAATTTGAAAGTGACGGATATGCAGGCGGCTGTGGGCTGTGAACAGCTAAAGAAATTCCCCGGCTTTATCGAAAGAAGAAAACATAACTGGGATAGATTGTACAAGGCGCTGGAGCCTGTGACAGACAAGCTTATTCTTCCAGAGCCTGCCGAGAATAGTGATCCATCATGGTTCGGTTTCTTGATTTCAGTGAAATCTGAAAGTGGATTAGACAGAAATAAAATTACGAAGTATATAGAAGATCATAACATTCAGACAAGGCTGCTTTTCTCTGGAAATCTTATGAAACATCCCGCATTTGACCAAATAAGAGGAACGGATGCATATAGAGTGGTTGGAGGTCTTGAAACCACAGATTTTATCATGAATAATACATTTTGGATTGGGGTTTATCCTGGAATGACGAATGAGATGATCGATTATATGGTGAAAGTTATTATTGATGCTGTAAATTTATACAGCTGAGCCCACAGAGAAGATGTTTTATCGAATTGTATTTTGATTACTCATCGAGATTCCTGATCCTTATATGAAAATGATTTATGAAAAGATAGGTGCATAGCATGAAAAAAGTCAAAGTAGGTATCATAGGTACTGGCAATATTGGCTCGGATCTTTTGATGAAAGTCATGAGATCCGAATTTCTTGAATGCGGAATATTCGCAGGACACAGTCCCGATTCAAAAGGGGTTGCAAGAGCAAGAGAACTAGGAGTGCCAGTAACTTATGATTCGATACAATACATTGAAGAAAATCCTGATTGCTGTCAGATCGTATTTGATGCCACATCAGCAAAGGTGCATGAAAAGAATGCTCCGATACTAAAGAAGCTCGGAAAGTACGCAATTGATTTGACTCCAGCGCATATTGGTCCATTCTGTGTTCCACAAGTCAATCTTGATGATGCCATGGAGCGGGATAATGTAAACTGTGTAACCTGCGGAGGACAAGCCACAGTTCCGTTAGTACGTGCAATTAACTGTGCTGCGGATGTAAAATACGTGGAAATAGTAGCCGCTATAGCTTCAAAATCTGCTGGCATCGGTACGAGAAACAATATCGATGAATTTACGCAGACGACAAAAGAAGCTTTGATAGAGTTAGGAGGAATTGATCGAGCAAAAGCAATTATTATATTAAATCCAGCGGAGCCTCCGATCACGATGCATAACACGATCTATGCATTGGTAGATAATCCGGATATGGAGGCGATCAGTAAAGCTGTAGATCGTGTCGAAAAAGAATTGCAGAAATATGTACCCAGCTACAAAGTAGTGCTTGGACCGGTCTATGAAAATGGACGTGTGACTACTAGTATTGAGGTAACAGGATCTGGTGATTTCCTTCCGGCATATGCAGGAAACCTTGATATTATCACCTGTGCTGCCGTTGAGATTGCGGAGAACTACGCAAGGAGGAAATTGTTATGAGTAGAATCAGATTTTTTGATGCGACATTAAGAGACGGCTCACATGCCATAAAACATCAACTTACAAAGAAGACCATTGCTGATTATTGCGAAGCTATGGACGATACAGGAATGTACACCATCGTAGTAGGGCATGGAAATGGTCTTGGAGCTTCTTCTTTACAGGTTGGTTTATCAAAACTGACTGATGAAGAGATGCTTACAACTGCGAGAAAGCACTTAAAACATACAAGACTTGGTGTTTATATGATACCGGGCTTTGGGACAATAAAGGACAATCTGCTCCCGTCTATTGAAGCAGGAGTTGATCTATTTAAGATAGGGTGTCATTGTACTGAAGCAGATACTACCAGACAGCATATAGAGTTTATCCGAAGTCAAAACAAAGAAGTTTATGGTATTCTCATGAATTGCCATATGACATCTGCGGAAAGACTTTTAGAAGAAGCTCAGAAGATGCAGTCTTATGGCGCTCAGGGGATCATTCTGATGGATAGTGCAGGTGCTTCTACTCCGGAAATGGTAAAGAAGATGATAGCTACACTTGTGGACAACTTATATGTTCTTGTGGGTTTTCACCCACATAACAATATGGGGCTGGCAGTTGCAAATGGATACATAGCCATTCAAGAAGGTGCAAGAATAGTGGATGGTACGCTCCGTGGATTTGGAGCAGGAGCAGGCAATGTACAGCTTGAAGCGTTATCAGCTTTGCTGATAAAAGAAGGGTACGAATTAAATCAGAATTTGTATGCCATGATGGATACCAGTGAGAGTATTGTCAAAAAAGCAATGGAGGAAGACCGTGCGCTCACAGATGTCAGTATTGTAAGCGGAATGTCAGGTGTTTTTTCATCCTTTAAGACACAGGTGATTGCGGCTGCAAAAGAGTTCAATGTGGACCCGAGAGATATTTTTGTTGAGCTTGGAAAACGAAAGGTTGTAGGTGGTCAGGAAGATATGGTTGTAGCTGTTGCAGATCGGCTTTCGCATCCGGTAAAAAAGGATACGGAGTCCTATATGTTGGAATCATTAACATAAGGAGGATCTTGAAATGAATGTTTCAGAATATATTTTTGATTTTTTCTATAAAAAAGGAGTAGAAGCAACTTTTATGATAACCGGTGGCCAGGCTATGTATCTGGATGATGCTGTAGGCAAAAATAAGAAATACAGCATCATATGTCATCATCATGAGCAAGCCTGCACTATGAGTGCTGAGGCTTATGGCAGAATCATGAATAAGCCTGCAATTGCTTTGGTCACAGCAGGACCCGGCAGCGTGAATGCGATGAATGGTGTGGTAGGAGCCTGCACGGATTCCTCACCGATGATCGTGATTTCAGGACAGGCAAATCTTTCTTTTGTACAGTATGAGGAAAAGACACATATTCGTCAATTTGGTATACAGGGAATTAACATTCGTTCAATGGTTGAAGGATTCGTTAAGTACTTCAAGACTATTGATGATGTTACCAAGGTGAATTGCTACCTCGAAGAAGCATGGGAGGCTGCGACGAGCGGACGTCCTGGTCCCGTGTGGATAGATGTCCCTCTTGACATTCAGAGAGCAGAAGTTTCCTTCAATCAGGTAAAATATAGGAAGAAACCTGTTATTAGCGATGTATATAGGCTCGATGCTGCAGTTAGTTCGATGGTGGAGCATTTAAAAGCAGCTAAGCGACCGGTGTGGCTCGTGGGTCAGGGAGTTAGTCTTTCCGGCGCAAGAGAAGCTTTTAGAAAACTGGTAGAAGCCTTCAAAGTTCCGGTGATTACAGCCAGACTTGGAATTGATCTGATTGAATCAGATCATGAACTGTATATAGGCAGACCAGGGAACTATGGTGAACGTTCCGCGAATATGGCTATTCAGAACGCTGATTTAATTATCTCTTTGGGATGTCGTTTGGCTTCAGCTTTAGTGGGACATTCTCCAGAACAATTTGGAAAACATGCCTACAAAATAGTTGTGGACATTGATCAGGAAGAACTTGATAAGCCTGGGGTGCTGATTGACGAGAAGGTTAAGATGGATTGCAAGGTTGTGATTGATGAGCTCAATAAAAGGTTCGACGACGAAAAACTGCCGATGTATACAGATTGGGTAAAGCAGTGTAATCTTTGGAAAACAAAGTATCCTGTAGTTCAACCGGAATATAAGGATGAAAAGCCTGTCAATTCATACTATTTCATAGGAAAGCTTTCAGAGCTTGCCCCGAGCAATGCAAACATTCTTGTAGATACAGGTTCTTGTTTCCATGTAGCCTGCCAAACATGGAAGATAAAGAGAGGACAGCAATTCCTTACAACAGGCGGTATCAGTTCTATGGGGTACTGGTGCGCAGGTATAGGTGCGTGTATTGCCAATAATCGTGAAGATACAGTAGTTATAACAGGTGATGGTAGTTTGCAGATGAATATTCAAGAATTTGCTCCTATCCATCACAATAATCTACCGATTAAAACGTTCGTACTTAACAATAATGGATATCTACTAATACGTTCGACGCAGCGCAATTTTATGGACGACAGATTTGTTGGTGAGGGACCAAATTCTGGTGTGTGGTGTCCGAAGCTGGAAAAGATTGCAGCCGCTTATGAAATTCCGTACATCAAGATTGAAAATGCCGATGAAATCGAAGAAAAAGTAAATGAAGTCTTTTCTACAGAGGGACCGGTAATCTGTGAAGTCATGACTCCAGAGTGGCAGCCGCTTATACCGAGGATTACATCTGAGAAGATGCCGGATGGAAGGTTGGTCGCACATGAATATAGTGATATGTTCCCATTCCTCAGTAGAGAAGAGTATAAGGAAAATATGATAGCAGAGGAGTAGAATATTGAAAAGTGCGTCATTACAGGAGAAAAACGACAATATTATATTTCAGGATATAGAGGAAATATATAGTCGGAATATTGATTGGGAACAGTTTCGTGAAAGCACAATTTTGATTACTGGACCTAATGGAATGCTTGCTTCATATGTCATGTATATGCTGATATACCTTAATGAAGAAAAGGGTATGGGAATCAAAATAATTGCTATGGCAAGGTCAAAGGAACGGTTTACAAATAGATTTCGAATGTATAGCGACAGAGAGTATATCACTCTTATAACAGATTCCATATTAGAACCAATTCATATTGATGGGAAGATAGATTATATTATCCATGCTGCAAGTTTGGCAAGCCCACAGTATTATGACGTATGTCCTGTAGATGTATTAAGCCCAAATGTAATTGGTACTTATAATCTTCTAAACTTGGCAGTAAAAAAGAAAATAAAGGGATTCCTGCTATTTAGTACCGGCGATGTATACGGTGTAGTGAACGGTATAGATTATGTGACAGAGCAGGACTTGGGAATTATAGATCCACTTGAAATTCACAGTTGCTATAGCGAAAGTAAGAGAATGGCGGAAACGTTGTGCAATTCTTTTATGCATCAATATAGGGTTCCTGTTAAAATACTCCGTATATGGCATACATATGCTCCGACAATGAATATCGATAAAGATCCGCGTGTATTTGCATCATTTATGAAGAACATTTTAAATGGTCAGGATATAGAGATCAAAAGTGACGGATCAGGTAAAAGGACATTCTGTTATATTGCTGATGCAATAGCTGGACTATTTATTATTTTTACAAGAGGCGGGTGTGGAGAAGCGTATAACATCTGTAATACAGATCAGTTCGTTTCTATTAGAGATTTGGCTGTCTCGCTCTCTGCATTGCGGCAGGATGTTGATATCCAGGTTGTCTGGAAGCAGAGGCCGGCTGACGAGCATTATACAGAGAATACGGCTATTGGACAAATTGCTCCGAGTAATGAAAAGTTAAAGAAGCTTGGGTGGGAAGCCAAATATGATATTCAGACTGGGTTTGGCCGAGTGCTGTCTTATCTTATGGAAAACGGATAATAGATATGAAAAATGGTTCATTAATAACAAACGACAATGGAGGAACACGGAAATGAGGATGAAAGAACTGCAGAATTCATATTTGGGGGGGGTATTGAGAAGAAGCTATATTGGACTTTGATGCGAGAAAATTATACCCATGTGCTTCCTGAAATAATGGAACTATTGAAAAATCATGAGGAATGCAGGTCAATAATGATTACTTCCGATGATATTGTTTTAGAGAAACAGAGCGGTCTAAAGATGTTCTTCAATTTTCTGGAATCAATATCCAGGGCTGAGATTGATCTATGTAATGCAGTAGACCCTGAGAAAGAGGATATGAGAATCATATCTGAATTGATTGGGAAGAATAAGGCGGGTGTTGCATTGGATATTGGTGCAAATGTGGGAATGTTCAGCTTGGAATTGTATCAAGATCATCCAGAAATGGATTATTATGTTTTTGAGCCAATTCCAACAACTTATACAAATCTCTTGAGAACAATTAAACTAAACGAAGCGAACCCTGAGAAGATACATCCTTTGAATTTGGGTATATCGAATCAGAGAGGCACGTTTAAATTTTATCTTCCGGGAGAAAGCGAAGCAGCATCACTTCAACCAGTAGATGACGCTTTCTATAGGAAACAAAGCGATAAGTTTGGAAGTTATACTGGCTCAGTTGAAATGTCTGAAGTTGAATGTCAGGTGACTACAGTCGATGAATTCGTACAGGAGAATTGCTTGTCTACTGTAGATTTCATGAAGATTGATGTTGAAGGCAACGAGAAATTTGTCCTTCAAGGAGCAAGGGAGACTTTGGAAAAGTACCATCCATTGGTATACTGTGAGCTTCTTAGAAAACATGCCAAGAGATTTGGATATCATCCGAATGATGTGATTGCCTATATGAAGAGTCTGGGATATGTATGCAGAACAATAAGAAATAGAGTGGTAATTGACATTGATGCAATAGATGAAAGCACAGAGGAAACAAATTTTATTTTTCAATCTTAAATCGCAGAGATATGTGATGTTATCTTGCGAATAAGTTACTGTAGTGAGAGGATGAATTCAAATGGGATTTGAGGATAAAACAGCAAAAAAAACAATATCCGTTATTATTCCTACATACAATGAAGAGGAAAATATTGGACCATTGGTTGAAGCCTTACATAAGGAATTTAATAATAATCTTCAAAGGTATGATTATGAGATTGTAATTATCGATAATGATTCTGCGGATAATACTAGAAGTATCATCCGCACTTTGTGCGAAAATGATAAAAGAGTAAAGGCAATATTTAACGAAAAAAATTTTGGATGGCTCAAATCCCCAGTGTATGGCCTAATGCAGACGACAGGTGATTGTTCAATCATGTTATGTGCAGATTTTCAAGATCCGATTGAATTAATACCTGTTTTTGTAAAAAAATGGGAGGAGGGGAATAAGGTTGTTGTTGGGCAGAAAACAAGTGCAGATGAAAATCCGATAATGTATGCTATTCGTGATGTATATTATAAGTTGATACAAAGATTTTCAGATGACAACTATATTGAGCAATTTACAGGTTTTGGTTTATATGACAAAGAATTTATTCAAATATTGCGTGATTTAAAAGATCCAACACCATTTCTCAGGGGATATGTCTCAGAATTTGCCGGACATCCAGAAATTGTTAAGTACAACCAGCCTAAGAGGCAGCATGGAAAAAGCTGGGGAAGTATTCCAAGGTTATATGATACGGCAATGGTTAGTATAACTGCTTATACTAAAGTGGGGCTGCGCTTTGCTACTCTTTTGGGGATTGTTTCATCTATTTTCAGTTTTGGGGTAGGTATATTTTACTTTATTTATAAGATTACACATTGGCTTACATTTTCTACAGGAATGGCTCCGCTTGTCGTGGGATTATTTTTTATGGGGGGCGTTCAGCTCTTCTTTTTGGGAATGATGGGGGAATATATTTTGTCAATGAATGAAAGGGTGAAGAACAGACCTTTGGTGATAGAAAAAGAACGCATAAATTTTGACGAGGAAAGCTAAATGAAGCAGTTTTTGAAATTTGGAATTGTCGGGGTATCTAATACGGTTATATCCTATTTTCTATATATTATTTGCTTATGGATTTTTCAAAGGAAATGTATTTTCCAAAATATAGATTATATTGTTGCATCAGTTATAGCATTCTTAATTAGTGTTCTTTGGTCGTTCTATTGGAATAATAGGTTTACATTTAAGCGGGAATCAGGTGTGCACAGATCTCTTATAAAGGCGTTGTTAAAAACATATGCTAGCTATTCTGTAACAGGATTATTCTTGCATAATATGCTATTGAGTGTATCTGTCGAGCTGATTGGTATTCCTAAAACCATTGCATATATGTTGAACTTATGCGTGACGATACCACTCAATTTTTTGTTGAATAAGTATTGGGCATTTCGTGACAATACTAAATGAGTATGGATGGAAGCCAGTATGATACATAGGGAAGGGCATAGGATTAATGAACAATAAAGATATAGGTTCCAACAGCATAGTTAACGCATATTTGTTTTCAATTGTTACCTATGTTATGTATGGAATAATCTATTATAAGATCAGCTTAAAAACGGATATATTGTATATTTGTGGTTTTTCTACAAATATGTTTTTGTATGGAATAGGATCTGTCGTATTCATTCTGTCATTTATTGTATTTTATTGTTTTTTTGAAAAGAAGCAGCTCAGTATAAAATATCTCTCAATAATAACATTGGTGTTATCGGGGGGGGGCATTTTATATTCATTATCATAATGAGATAGACGAATTTGCATCACAAAAAAATCTCCTGCTAAGGCATGATGATGTTTTTCAATATTTTTATTTTGCTTTAATAATAATTTTTTGTGTGTTTGTAAAGAATGCAAAAATAAAACTTGAATCAAGTAATAAAAGTATTCGTTTGCTGGTTGCTTTAGTGTTGCCGGGCGTTGTCTTTTTGATTCTGTTTTTTCCTAATTTTATGAGTGATAAATTAGGAACTTATAGCCATTTTTCTGCATATGTAACATCGATTATAGGAGTAACTGATCTACAGCCTTATGATGATATTTTTTACTCGATTTATGGTCACTATGGATTGTTTTTTATTATTCCTGTAAAACTATTGAAACTAGCAGGGATTAACCAACTATATTCCATTATTACAGTTATCTCCATTTGCGGATTTGTTACCGTTATAAGTTTGATTTATGTTATTCACAAGTTGATTTCTGACGATATAATATTTATTTTGACAACATTTTTCTCTATTACCGCATTTACAATGTATTATATCAATGGGGAATATTACCAATTATTTCCCCACCGTTTTTTGTTTCCGGCCATAATGACAGTGTTTATTGTTTATGAATTTAATAATAGGCAAGGTGGTTGGAGTTATTTTGCATATGTATTGTTGATGTTTTCATTTCTTTGGAATATCGAAACGGGTGCCGTATGCTTTATAGCATATATTTGTTTTAAAATCATAAGAAGGATTTCTGAAAATGTAAGCTCCAAGGAATTAATATTACGAACACTATTAGACATCATATTGGGAATAGCATCTTTCTTTTTCTCCTTTATCGTTACAAATGCGTATAATTATATTGTAGGCAGTAGTCCAATTACATTATACAGATATATCTATCCTTTTTTAAGTGAGGAATATAAGATCTTTGAACTGATAAGAACACCAATTAATAAAATAGGTAATCTTTGGTTTATTGAAACAGTATTATTCCTTGCAGTTATATCTTATGCATTTGTTTGGATTAAAAGGAGAAGAGCAGAATGCAAGTGTCTGGATTGTTACCCAATATGGTTCTTTTTGGCATTGATAGGTATGGGATTATTAGCAGACTATATCAATAGGAGTGCAGCATTGTCAGCAACGTTATCTTTGCCGTGGTTTGCAATTTTGATGGGGTGTATTTGTGAGCACTTTGGGAACCTTCTAAATAATGCAGATAAGTTATATATTGATAAATCAACTTATAAACTCATTTCAGCAATAAGGTATATTTTTTGCTGCACTCTGTTGATCTCATTTGTATCAAGTTTTTGTTACATAGGAATCACATTTGGATTTCGTCAGTCAGAATGGGGTGGCGGATGGGATTATAAAAGTATGAATACCATTGCAAACAATGTAGACAGTTATGTTCCTGATGATGCAATGGCAGTTGGCCATTCAATATCTTTAGTTTACTGTATGATTGGGAGAAAGCCACAATTATATACTGTGGATATAGGAGATATGCAGGTAGATGATAGAGCACAAAATATATTATATGAAGAAATGAAGAAAAATGGAACTATTGTTGTAGATAGTTATGCATATGTGGTGTTTCCGCAAATAAAAACGGAATGGACTTTGATACAATCTGTCCCAGACACAAACTTTTCAGTATATGAATATAAAAGATAAATCCGCTTTATTTGCTCAAAAGAATGATAGGTTAAGATGAGGATGACAAGGATGAATATCGATAGAATTGATTATAAAAAGATATGTGAGTTTTATAGAGACAAAAAAGTGTTTATTACAGGTAATACAGGATTTAAAGGATCGTGGCTCACAAAAATATTGTTACATAGCGGGGCAAAAGTTGTAGGATATGCGTTAGAACCCAATGATGAACAAAGTTTATTCGTATTATCTGGACTTGAACATAATGATAGATTGCATCAATTCTATTCAGATATTAGAGATTTAAAAAAAATGAAGTCCGCAATAAATACGGAGAAACCGGATGTGGTTTTTCATCTTGCTGCACAACCAATAGTTCGGGAGGCATATAAGGAACCTGTTTTAACATATAGTACAAATGTAATGGGGACAGTTAATATCTGTGAAGCCGTGCGAGGGCTTGATTCATTTTGCTCTTTTATAAACGTGACAACAGATAAGGTATACAGAAATAACGAGTGGGAATGGGGATATAGAGAGACAGATTATTTAGATGGACAAGATCCTTATAGTAATTCTAAATCTTGCAGCGAACTTGTAACTCATTCGTATAAAGATTCATTTTTTAATGACGATTATATTCGAGTTTCAACAGTAAGAGCGGGGAATGTTATTGGAGGTGGGGATTTTAGCAAAGATCGTATAATACCGGATTGTATAAGGACGGTTGAAAACTCGATTCGGGATGATCAAAAAATGGCATCTATTTGCGTTCGTAATCCTTATTCAATTCGGCCGTATGAACATGTTCTTGAGCCGCTGTTTGCATATATGATGATTGCCGCAAGGCAATTTGAAGAAAAGAGGTTTGCTGGATGTTACAATGTTGGGCCGGATGATACGGATTGTCTGACAACTGGAGATCTCGTAACTTTGTTTTGTGAAAAATGGAACAATATTGATAGTAGAGTAAAAGCTACTTGGATTGACAATAGAGATGAAAATGCACCGCATGAAGCGCAATTTCTAAAACTTGACTGCAGTAAAATAAAAACAACGTTTGGATGGAGAACCAAATGGAGCATTGATAAGGCGATTGAAAAAGTGATTCAGTTCTCAAAGGTTTGGATAGATGGCGATAATGTTGAGCAGGAAATGGAAAGGGAAATAATGGAATATATAGGTGAATGATGATGGAATACTTTAAACACGAAACATCGATAGTAGATGATAGCGTTACAATCGGCAGTAACACTAAAATCTGGCATTTCAGCCACATACAATCAGGAGCGGTTATCGGTGCTAACTGTTCATTAGGCCAAAACGTAAACATTTCTAATAATGTAACTCTTGGTGATGGTGTAAAGGTGCAGAATAACGTATCTATTTATGAAGGAATAACTATAGAGGATTATGTGTTTTGCGGGCCGTCATGTGTCTTTACAAATGACCTGACACCTCGTTCCCGATATCCTAAGAACCATAAATACTTATCAACCATTATCCGTCACGATGCAACATTAGGAGCGAACTGCACTATTGTCTGTGGCCACGAGGTTGGACATCACGCGACAATCGCAGCGGGGGCAGTCGTGACAAGCAATGTAAAACCACATGCACTGATGGCCGGAGTTCCAGCAAGACAGATCGGATGGGTTTGTGAGTGTGGGCAGGTATTGGAGAAAGATAGTGACAATGATCAGATTTTCAATTGCCCTGATTGTGGGAGAAAGTACTATACCGAATCAGAAGAATTGATGGAAACCAGCTGAAACTCATTAAAGAATGTGAATGTGGAAGCCATATGGAAGTCGAGCCTGAAAACATAGGTCAGGTGGAGAAGAAATAACCACAAACAGTAGAAAAAGTATGAAAAGGAGCGAGAAGAAAATGTCAATCGAATTCAGAGATCTTAAGAGACAGTACAATACTATTAAAGATGCCATTGACAGCCAGATAGCCACGGTCATCGGTTCATCACATTTCATAAGCGGTTCAGAGGTAAAGGAGTTAGAGAAGGTCTTAGCAGAGTACACTGGTCGTAAGCACTGTATAACCTGCGCCAACGGTACGGACGCAATCAGTATCGCTCTTATGGCGGCAGGCATCGGAGAAGCGGGAGGCGGAAGTAAGGCGGATGTCGTGTTCGTACCTGACTTTACCTTCTTCTCTTCCGGTGAATGCCCCGCAACTGTGGGGGCTACGCCAATTTTTGTGGACGTAGATATACACACTTTTAATATCGATGTTGATTCATTGGAGCGTGCTATAAAGACTGTAAAGTCAGAGGGCAAGCTGAGGCCTTGCGCTGTAGTAGCTGTTGACCTCTTTGGCCAGCCCTTTGATTATGATGCGATTTGTGAAGTGTGTGAGCGTTATGATCTCTTATTGTTAGAGGATGCAGCACAGGGATTCGGTGGAGAGTATACTACCGCATCCGGTGAAAAACTTATGGCCGGAAAGCTGGGAAAGATATCTACAACTTCTTTCTTTCCGGCAAAGCCTCTCGGCTGCTACGGTGATGGTGGGGCAATCTTTACTGATGATGACCACTTGGCTATACTCTGCCGTTCTATTGCTGTGCATGGTAAGGATATGGAACACCCAGATGATCCGTATGCAAAGTACAATAATATCCGCCTAGGGATGAATTCACGTCTTGACACCTTACAGGCTGGAATCTTATTAGCCAAGTTCCCGACGTTCCGTGATCAGGAACTCGCAGATGTAAATCGCCTAGCGGAAAAGTACACAGAATTATTATCAGATATAGAAGGATTAGTCCTCCCCACTGTTGGAAACAAAGACAGTCAGTATTACTCTTCTTGGGCACAGTATACAATTCAGCTGCCAGAAAGCGTGAATAGGGTAGATGTGCAGAAGAAGCTGAAGAGCTCAGGTATTCCTACTAATATATATTACATCAAACCTATGCATAAACAGGGGGCATTCATCAATACACGGAGCAGCGTTGTGGATTGCCCTGTGACAGAGAAACTCTGCGAAAGCGTTCTATGCTTGCCGCTTCATCCATATCTGGAAGATGAGGAAGTGGAGTTTATCGTGGAAAAGCTGAAAGTGGTGTTGACTTATAATCCGTAGTTCCCGCTACTTAATTCTCTCTACATCCTGGCGCACTCATCCTCGGTTGGAGTATATGGTATTTCT
>ERZ808051.423-NODE-423-length-48661-cov-5.301128_pt1 | contig 48661 bp, 64 predicted proteins | sample MGYA00380199_ERZ808051 | MGnify/ENA primary metagenome ERZ808051 (study PRJEB31490, sample SAMN06133391) | mouse gut metagenome | isolation source: J11 | host: mice | place: China: Chengdu | collected 2015-05 ... | reverse complement strand
AGCGTCTCAAAGTACACCGGGAGGAGATACTGGGTGCCGCCGATCTGCCCGGCCTCCACGGTCATGGGCAGGTGGTCAGACAGGATGGAGGAGGTATCCACCACATCGGACAAGGGCGCCAGAATGTTCATGGCCACGAAGCTGCCCAGCACATCGTGGGCGTAGAAATACATATCCGGGGCATTGGCGGCGTCGCTGCCGTACAGCTTCAGCTGGTTGGGCATGTCGGTCTTTTTCTCGAAAACCACCGTAATCTGGTCAGCCGCCAGCTGGGCATTGACCTGGTCGGCGATGGTCTGCATGATCCCTTCGTCCCCGTCGTGCCAGACGGTGATTGTGACGGGCGCGGCCGGGGGATTGGTGCTCTGCGAAGGATCGGAGGAGGGGGCGCCGGAGTCCTGGGGAGCGGACTGGGAGCACCCGGCCAGCACAGCAAAGCACAGTGCTAAGGCAAGCAAGAGAGCAGTAACTTTTTTCATTGCAGATCTCCTTTCTAATAAAACGCTTTCCTATTTCCTTCTGCCCGCATGGGAGAAGGCAGTTCTCACAGATCAAACAATATGCTTGCAATTTGCGGCAAGTTCTTGTAAAATCCAAGGTGAGTATAGCATTATATAAATCAAAGTGTCAATGGAATACCCTTCGTCTATCTCAACAAATGCCGAAAGCGTTTTACCAAGAACGGAGGCGTGCTATGGCGGCTACCATCAATGACATCGCCCGGGAAGCGGGCGTGTCCATCGCCACGGTCAGCAAGGTGATCAACAACAAGGCCCATGTGTCCCCTGATACCCGTAAGAAGGTGCTGCAGGTGATGGAGCAGCTCCATTATACCCCCAACGCCTCGGCGGCCAACCTGGCCCGGCGCACCAGTAAGAATGTGCTGTACGCAGACCGGTTTTACAAGGGCCTGCCCTATGAGAACCCGCATATGTTTGACATCATCTGCGGCGTCAGCCACGAGCTGAGCCGGAAGGGCTACCGGCTGTCCCTGCTGAACCTGGACTCGTGCGGGAAAAAGCCAGAGGCCGCTCTGGAGGAGGCCATCCTCAGCCGGGTGGCGGACGGGATCATTGTCAGCAGCGCCTTTGTTACGGCCCGGATGGAGCGACTGCTGCTGAAGCATGACTTTCCGCAGATCTGTATTGGGGAACCTCAGTTTGATACCATCCTGTCCTGGATCGACACCAACAACACCCTCTCCTCCAACCTCGCTGTGGAGCACCTGGTATCCACCGGCTGCCGGACCCTGGCATTTATGGGCGGCAGGGAGGAGGACCGCATCTTCATGGACCGGCTGCGGGGATTCCGAACCGCCATGGAGCGGCGGGGCGTGGAGGCAAGGGAAGAGTATATCACCTACAATCCGCCTGACGTGGAGGCGATATTCCAGTCTGCGGCGGCCCTTCTGGAACAGCCGGTCCCGCCGGACGGCATCATCTGCACCAACAGCCTGATGGCGGTGGGCACCATGCGGGCCATCCAAGCTAGGGGCCTGGACATCCCGGGGCAGGTGTCGCTGATCGCATTTGACGATCACCCATACTCGCCCATGGTGTCCCCCCAGCCCACGATCATAGACATCGACCTGTTCAGTCTGGGGGTCCACGCCGGGAACCTGCTGCTGAAGAAGATCCGGGACCCGGCCATGCTGGTACAGACCTATACCGCGCTGCCGAGGTTGCTGCTCCGGGGTACGACGCGGGTACGCTGAATTGATAAGAGAAAATCATTGCCCATACCCTCGCAGGTGGAGTGTGTATGGGCAATGATTTTATGGGCAATGCTGATCTACTCTGGTCATAGAGGCTTAACGTCACCTGCGGCGGGCATAAGTTTAGGCATGACCCACAGTTCCATATAAGCTGCGCCTTCCGTGTTCCGATAATACTTTTCAGCCGAGAACGGCGCCGTTATGAGATTGTGCTGGGGCAGCCATGCACCAAAGAGGTACCGGCTGGCCTGGTTCAATGCGACGGTCACCAATGTCTCGAAGTTTTCTGCCTCCACTTTGCAGACGGCATACTCGCCGGCGGGCAGCTCCCGCTTAACCATACCGTCTGTGAATGAGGACGGATCATTTTCCAACAACCCGCCCGCAAAGTACTGAAAGGTTCCCAGTTTGGGATCAGCGAAATGGGACATTCCCAGCTCCACGCTGGTATGGATACCCGAGGCGATGGATGCCCGCTCGGCATGGTACTGGCACCAGAGCTGGCCGGGGATGTCCACGCCGGTGCTCTCGCCGGCCGGCGTCTGCGCGGCAATGCTGACTGCGGTTTCAAAACCGATATAGGTTTCCGGAGCGGTCAGGGTCTTCCGTTCAATCTCCAGGACGATATCGCCCACCACCAGTGGGACACCCTCACCGATCAGCACATAGTTCGCAGAGACCTCTGGACGGTCAAATGTGTTGAGCATAGGGAGCGTCCTGCGATACTCTTCCGGGGTAATTGCGTAGGCATCTTTGAAGGCCCGTGTAAAATTGGCGTGGCTGGAAAAACCGTGGTCCATTGCCACATCGAGAATCCTTCGCTCAGTATCCCGCAATGCGTCAGACGCTCTGGCCAGCCGGCGGAGCTTGATATATTCCTGAACCGGCTTGTGTACCAGACGTTTGAACAGGCGCTGGAAGTAGAACGGCGAGAGGGCGGCTGCATCGGCCAGCGCCTCTATCTTGATATCTTCCTCCAGGTGCTCCTCAATAAAGTCTAAAGAGCGTTCGATTGTTTCCCATGCGTGCATATGGCACCTCCTGTGTTTGATGGCACTATCATAGCATGTGCTATTCTGGTCCGCTTCTCACACGGTGCCCTTTTATCGCTTGGGGAAGGAGTCCCGGCAAGGACTTCAGGAGTACAGGTTAGAGAATGGTGATAGACTGTCATCTTTCTCTTCGATATAAACTTTGCGGGCCAGTGCGATGACGCCCAGAGTCAGCAGAGCTGCGATTACCTCAGTAGCTGCGATAGGAAGCCAGGCAGCGGTAAGAACCGTTACCATATCCACCAGGGTGTGGAGCAGGATAGCGGTGGGGAACCAGAACCAATTCCCCCTCCGTTTGACGGAGACATATACCGGTACCGACAGGGCGATGTGCAGCCCCACTGCTACCAGCCGTTCAAAGCCTGTCCAGAAGTAGATGCCCTCCGGATTAGAGCTCAACCCTTGGATGGCGGCTAACCCTGTTTCCGGCATGGGACCAATCATGGCCTCTACCGCTTCCAGGCCTCCGCGATTCAAAGCGAGAGCGAGTATGATATTATTGAGCATAGTCAGCCCGGCCAGCAGAACAGCCTCTATACCGCCGTGGCCTGCGCCGTACATCAACGCATCTCCCGGTCCCCGGCTCCAATGAAGAGACAGCTTGAAGGCCAGCCAGCGGCCGCACTCCTCAAAGGTACCCGCCATCAGCCCCGTATACAGGGCGTATAGCCAGATATTCCCCTGGGGCACTGTGCCAGGAGCACCATAGAGCAAAAACTGTGTGCAGCCCGCTCAAGCACCAATGCAAAGGTGGGGAACACGACGCAGCTGATCAGGAAGAAGCGCCACTGGCCTTTGCTCTTTCGCCAAAAGAATATGCCGCGCCCCAAAGGTAAAATCAGGATAAAGACTCCCACCAAAGCCATGACAATGATGGCGGCCGGAGCGACGGTCAAGTTGCTTATCATCTTCAACAACTTTCTGTGGTCACAATACACCATCCACCAGGTGGAGGGTCAAGCGTGATTTCACCAATATAGCGGACGATTGTATGGATTATATCAGGATAAGATATGGATTACATATAATTTTGAAATTTTGATTGATTTTTCTCTGCAATGCACCTACAATGTGAGCTGAGCAAATTAGTAATAGGTTCAACTTGGAGGCTAAGCTATGATCGGCGTATATTTTAAATGGTACCTGAAATACAAAACACTGCCCTGAAAAACTGATACACTTATTAGATGAAAACGCACAGGCAATTCCCATCGAGGGGAAAGAAACTGTGTGCATGTTGTCGCAGCACGATTTTATTTTGCTGGCGTATCCTGTTCAATTTTCCAATATGCCTATTATGGTGCGTTATCAACGATCATTCAAGGCTCTGGAAAGATAAGAGAGTGCTTTGCGTTGCTACCATGGGATTATTCAGCGGAGATGGCGCCGGCTGCTCCGCACGATTGCTGAAAAAGCATGGTGCGAAAATTGTTGGCGGTTTGCATATCTGTATGCCGGATTCGGTATGTGACGTGAAACTACTGAAAAAAACTGCTGAGAAAAATCGGTGGATCATCAGGGCAGCGGATAGAAAGATTGAAAAATGTGCTGATGGAATCCGGCAAGGCAAATACCCAAAGGACGGCTTATATATCTACGACAGAATAGCAGGCCTTTTGGGTCAGCGCCTCTGGTACTACGGAAAGACGAAGGATTACTCTGATAAACTGAAAATCAGCGAAGCCTGTACGGGCTGCGGACTATGTGCCCGGATCTGTCCGATGGGGAACATTACGCTGAAAGACCATAAAGCAGCAGCGGGGGGCCGCTGTACGATGTGTTACCGCTGCATCAGCTCATGCCCTGCACAAGCGATTACCTTATTGGGGGATACTGTGATTGAGCAATGCCGCTATGACAACTATATAAAGGAATAAAATTTCCGAGATATAGGTTGCCTTCTAGAAATAAAGCGGCTATAATACACAAGCAACTTTTTATACAGAAGGAGAATGTTCATGAACAAAAGCGAATTAATTACGGCCATGACGGAGGCCAGCGGCCTGAGCAAAAAGGACTGCGAGACGGCGCTGACTGCATTTACCGGGGTCGTAGAGAAGGCCCTCAAGGCTGAGGATAAAGTTCAGCTGGTCGGTTTCGGTTCTTTTGAGGTGAAGACCCGGGCGGCCCGGACCGGTCGCAATCCGAGGACGAAGGAACCTGTTGAGATCGCCGCATCTAAAGCACCGGTCTTCAAGGCCGGCAAGGCACTTAAGGACGCGATCCAGTAAAAAGCCAGTGGCGGTTCTTCGCTGTGTGCTTGATTACCATATAAAACAACCGATTATAGTTTGTGAGGTGGGAAAATGCGACGAGAATTGGGGATTGCAAGATGTGGCCTTGCGTGTTGTTTGTGCGCGGAGAATGTAAGCTGTGATGGATGCGGGTCAGATGGGTGTCCCGATGTAGATAAGTGCGAAAATAAGAAGTGCTCTTCTGAGAGAGGTATCTCGCATTGTTATGCTTGCACAGAGACTTGCAGGAAGGGATTACTGAATAAAATCAAGCCCTATGCCTTTACGCTGTTTGCAAAACGGTATGGGGAGGAACATCTTCTGGACTGTCTTGAAGAGAACGAAAAAAGAGGCGTTGTTTATCATCGTGAAGGAATATCCGGTGATTATGATGACTTTGACGATGTGGAAAAGTTGATCGAGTTCATTGAGACAGGTATCCGCTGAATGGTATTCGCTTCGTGATCTACATTAAAGCAGGAGCGGCAAGGTTTTGATCTTGCCGCTCCTGCTTGCTTAACTGTCAATAAATTTGTTGTTAATAAATATGTGGAAACCGAACACTAAATCTTTCGATGGAAACATATGCGCTTTGGGGGAGCAGCCCCAAATGATGACCGTGACACCGAACTTCAACTTTGACGGCAACTGCAGCGAGGCGATCAAGCTCCACCAGCAGGGCGTTCAGCGCCAAAGTGAATTGACTGCGCCACTGCCGGGATGCGGACCAGGTGGATTTTAGGAAGGACCTATGCAAAGAGCAACAGAGATACGTCTATCATGCGGAGCTTTACATCGGCGGCCAGCGCACTATGATGGCCAACAACCTCTTGGCCAGCCCAGCATTATCGCTGACAGTGGCAATGGACACAAAAGAGAAGGCCATGGCGGCATTTGAAGTGCTGCGGGATGGCGGCGAGATCATTTTTCCGCCCCACAGTACCACCTACAGTTCCTGCACGGCCAACGCGCTCGGCCGGTTTGTATCCTGGTGGACCATTATGACATAGCAGACCAAACATTGAGTAAAACGAAAAATGCAGGGTAAAACTGATGATGCCGGTTCAGTCTACCCCGCATTTTTTATGTGGCCGGTTATACAATATATGGAATTTGCTTTCTTGACTTTCCTCAGCTACGGCCCTAAAATGTTTGGCAGGAGTAAATCAACAGGACTCGAAAATGCGGTCAAATAGCAGGAACGCCAACAACAAAAGCGAGGTATGACATATGGCCATACGGTCAGTCATGCCTCGCTTCTATCATGAGGGATAACAGCGGCGATAAAGCTGTTGACGATGTCCTCCAAATGCCGGTATTGCTCTGGAGAAAGTTGGGATACTTTAGAGAATAGGAAGGATTGATCGTCTCTGGAGATCGTTCCAAATAGCAGATAGTCCGCGCTGATTTTCAGCGCACCGCACAATTTGATGATGTTTTCCGGGCGCAGAGCCTTGATGCCATTTTCAGCTGTGGATATGGTCTGGGTCGTCATGTCGGCCTGTTCTGCAACTTCCTCCTGCGTAAGGCGGAGCTGTTTCCTGCGCGCTGATAGCCGTTGACCTATTTCCTTTAATAACAATTCTTCCATTGCACCCCTCCTATGGATAACATTCTACCCGCTATAACAAGAAAAATTAACAGGCTATGAATAGAAAAAATTATCTAAAGCGTATATAGTAGAACTATACCATTAAAAGGAGAACAGAAAAGTATGAGAAAATCATGTGCGGTAACAGGACCCAAACCTACTCGGTTCAAGTTCGGCTATAAAGAGGAGTATTCCTTATGCAAAAAGATAAAAAAGGTTATTCTGGAACAGCTCAAACGGCTTTACAATGAAAAAGGTGTCCGCCGGTTTTACATTGGCGGCTCTATGGGGGTGCATATCTGGGCCGGTGAGCTGATTCTTCAGCTGAAGCCCCAGCCAGGCTATGAGGATATAGAGCTGGTCGTTGTACTGCCGTTTCCAGGCCATGACGCGAAGTGGGATGTGCGGAGCAGGAAACGGCTGGAGCAGTTGCGGAGAAACTGCACAGAGCATTTGACCATAGGTAGCCAGCCCGGCCCAGAAAACTACGCCAGGCAAAACTGTTATTTGGTAGATCATGCGGACTTTCTGGTTGCGGTCAGCGACGGAGAAGGAGAGATGGTGGGATATGCCCGGAAAAAGAAAATAGGGATCCTGCGCATTCACCCGGATACCGCTATGGTAGACGGTGATGTATGGAGCAGTAAGGTCTAAACGAACTGGGCAGTCATCTGTATCGGATGACTGCCCAGTAATTGATGTCAGATATTTTCGGTTTGTCTCATACCAACCTCTCAAACCATGACAGTGGCTCCAGTGGTACACCAGTACGTGATGTTCTCAATAACCGCCAAGGCATATTTCAACCAGTTGGAGGAATCCTGCAGCTAAGCCTATGAATACAGGGAGGTTGGAGACTGGGGGATATGATGGAAACAGAAGAGAGATCCTCTCCTGTTTCTCACTAAAGTGGCAGATTTCATGTCCCTTTTCGGACATAATCCTGTAGGTATCCAATTAACTTGTCAGCTATCCCCCAGACTCTGGTAGTCTTTGTGCTTTTCATAGATTGCTTTCCCAAGCTCCGCCAGCTTGGATCGCAGTTCTGACGGCTCAATGATCTCCAGTTGGGTTCCGAAAGTCAACAAATAGGTGATCATCCATTCGTTCACCGGCATCCAAACGGTCACTGTCAGCGTCCCGTCTTCCCACCTCACTGATTCTGGGTTAAATTCGTCATAGACCCGGTAAGCCAGTTCTTCGGGAAAGCGCAAAACAATCTTCCTGTTCTCATACTGTGAGAAATCTGCTTTGGGTGGCGGTGGATGGGGTGAGAACTGCTCATCCAATACCTCAAGCTCCAAAATGCGATTTAACTTGAAGATACGGTAGTCCTCTTTGTCTATGCAGAACGCCCTCAGATACCATGCCATTGACTTATAGGAGAGCTTCAACGGGTGTACGACCCGGCTACTAATTACCGTACCGGCGTTGGCGTAGGTGATGCGTACGCTCCTGCGGTGGATTACCGCCGACTTCAGACGCTCAAATTTCTCGTTATCGCTCCCGTCGTCTCCCCACCGGGAGAAGTCCACTTCCAACCAACTCTCCGTACTAACATTGAACAGCGCAGAGAGTTTGGCTAATACGGCACTGTTTCGCATTTGGCCCGTACTCCCAATGCTTTGTAGGGCCGCAAGGATCTCATGCTTTTCCTCCTCAGACAAGAGGGTTCGATCCAAAACAAAATTATCTAACAGGCGGATGCCGCCGGTCCGCCCAGTCTCCGTGTAAATGGGAATACCTGCCGCGCTCAGTGAGTCAATATCCCGGTAGATTGTCCGATCCGACACCTCGAACATCTCTGCCAACTCATGGGCGGTGGCCTGTCCCTTGTCCAGCAAGCGATATACGATTTTAAATAGCCTGCTCTCCTGCACCAGTCATCACCTCTTGAGTAAAGTATAACATATTAATCTGGACATCGGATGTCAAGGTTTTGCAGTAACTTGTGTATAGAATCGTTTGCTAAACTAGAGTATCCCCTGACTCAACAGATTTACTTCAACTATTTTACTGGTGTCAGCCTGCGGGAGGCTCAGCCTAGGATTTCATTATAGAGACTCTTTCTGCCCCCTTATCCCCGTTCTGCCTGCCTTTCTCGTTAGTTATTCACCCGGCTATATTTTGCTGTTCCCCCTTTTGGGGTATGTATGCACAGTTCAATTGATTAGTCAAAATAATTCTCTTTTTGAAGCAAAATTCTGCTTGAAGTATCAAAAACTATAAATATAATTATAGATGGGTGGTGATAAGATGTTTAGAATAGGCGAATTTTCAAAGCTGACACAGGTATCTATCCGTATGCTTCGTTATTATGATGAAATGGAGCTTTTGAAACCCGCAGAGACTGATAAATGGACTGGACACCGATTATACTCCGTAGAACAAATACCATATCTAAATAAAATCGTATATTTAAGAGATAGTGGATTAAATGTTTCTGAAATTGCTCTTGCGCTGAGAATGGACGATTGCTCACTCCTTTTGCAGCTTGATAAGAAACGTGCAGAGATTGAATGCGCTATACAGGCAGAGCAGGAGAAATTAAGCAAGATTGCGATTGCGAAAAAAGAAATACAGGGAGGAAAAAGCGAAATTCATTACAATATTTGTATAAAGTCTATACCGTCATATCAAGTGCTTTCTCTACGAAAAATTGTACCAACATACTATTCTGAGGGTGATTTATGGAATGAGCTTTCCGCTTTTGCAAGTAAGCAAAAGATAGAGCTAGTGGGTAATACTTTTTCTATCTATTACGATACAGTGTACCGGGAAGGAAATGTTGATATTGAGCTATGTGCTCCGGTAAAGAAAGTTGGAAAAAGCGTGGAACCATTTCAATTCCGTATGACCGAACCAGTTTCGGATATGGCCTGCACGATGGTCTATGGCGAATTTTCAAATATCAAAGGAGCGTATCTTGCGTTTGCGAAATGGCTGCAAGAGAACAGCAAATATAAAATGGCTGATCCCATGCGTCAAATCGTACACAGGGGACCCTGGAACGAGAATGACCCTACAAAATATTTGATTGAAATGCAAATACCGTTGAAACACACATAACGGTATATCACCTGAAATGTCCGAAAAATACAGGGCATTGTTGTTTTTCTCTCTTGTATCTCACATGATGTGAGGTATTATACTGGCGTTAGAAGCAGAATAAGGAGGTACAATATGAATTATGAGGTAAAAATCATTGGGAAAATCAAAAATGATGAAAACGGGGCACATATCCAGCTGGAACCAGAGTATATTCCGGGCCTGCAAGCATTAGAGGGATTCAGCCATATCAACGTGATATGGTGGTTCAGTGATTGCGACAATGATGTAGAGCGAAACAGGTTACAGAATGAACAGCCCTATAAAAATGCGCCAAAGGTTATGGGGGTTTTTGCTACAAGGTCGCCTGAGCGTCCGAACCCAATCGCTCTAACGATATCAGAAGTAATCGACATTGACTTCAATAACGGCATTATCCATGTGACGTTCATTGATGCGAATAACAATACCCCTGTACTTGACATTAAACCCTACACACCAAGTTTTGATAGAGTGGAAACGCCTGGTGTTCCTATCTGGTGCAGAGAATGGCCGAAAAGTACAGAAGTATCCGGCTATTTTGATTGGGAGAGTGTTTTTAATTTCTAAGGAGTAATTATGAAATTACAGGACTATATATTTGACAAACCTATACTTCAAACACAACAACTTATGCTGCGCCCTTTACAGAAAGAGGATATTTCAGATTTAAAAGAATGGCTGGGTGACAGTTCCATTTATCAGTATTGGGGAAAGCGTCCCGGAAAAAGTGATATAAACCCGGAATTACTTTTTCAAAAGCCAGAAAGACCCACAAAAAGTTTTCATTGGGGGATTGTCCATAAGCAAACGGGCAAAGTAATTGGCGAGATGTGGATATATCTTATCGAAAATGACCGTATGGCAAAAGTAGCGTTCCGCCTTTCACCCACCTATCAAGGCAATCACCTTATGGCAGAAGCATTGGTAAGGGTAGTTATCTTCTGCTTTGAAGAAACAGAATTACAGCGCCTTTGGGCCGATGTTCATGTCTGTAATATTGCGTCATTTAAAACTCTTGAAAAAGCGGGCTTCAAGCGTGAAGGGCTTATTCGTGAGGGGAAAATGGTAAACATCTACTGCGATTATTATTTATATGGCATGACAAGCGCTGATTACATTGAGGTGATGGATAAATCCCGACATCCTAATGCAGAATCATCTAAATAATTGAATGATCTGCCGTAAGACGGCAAAAAACAAAGCCGCCGTTTCTTTTTATCCCCTAGCGAAATGATGCGGTGTCGCCGTTAAAGCTGCGGCTAAAAGAAGGTAGACGCCTTGGAGCATAAACCGTATCGACAGAATCTGGCAGTCATTGATATATCAAAAAAGCCTATCTACCGCCAGGGAAAGCTACGCCCGTATATACGAACTCTCTAATCATCTAAATACTGCGTACAATTCTCATGCGCCTGTCCGGTTTTTGGACGGGCGCATTTTGTTTGCTCAAAAAATTAAATATACTAAAATCTACAAAAAATGCTGTATTTAATTTGATGGATGTGTTATACTGTGCCTGAGAAAGGGGCGATGACATGAACTTAAGAAAAATCAGTATCAGAAACTTCAAGTGCCTATATGACACTTCAGTTGAACCTGGTAAGGTCAATGTTTTTATTGGTGCCAATGGCTCAGGCAAATCTACAATCTTGGAGGCCATCGGTCTGCTCAGTGCAGCTATGACGGATCGCGTTGATTCTGCGAGCCTTCAGAGGAAAGGGATTCGTTTGAGTACTCCATCGCTCTACAAGTCCTATTTTAAGAGTATCCCCAAACAGAACTTGGCAGTTGCCCTCTCTTTGGAGTGGGATGATGTTGGCTCCCCAGATGTGTTCCAATACGATGTTCATCTTACAACCCCTACAGACAGTGATTATTGGAAGTATCATGCTGAGGCGTTTTTCCTTAATGGTGAAAAGAAATGGGGGCGCAGCCATGCCTCGCAGCAGCCGACAAATAACTACATTGGTTTCTTCTTGATTGATAACAATGAGGATCTGGCGGCAAGCCGTAAAATTGCCCAGGACTTTTCTGCATATGGTATCTTCCAGCCAAATACTATGACCCTGCGCGGAACAACACCAGACCCAAACCAAACCACGCCTATCGGCCTGAATGGGGGCCGACTGGCAGAGGCGCTCGATACGCTTATTCGTGAAAAGGACGGAGACCTGTTTTTCGGCGATCTTTATATGGATGACATTCTGGAGATGATTGATTGGGCATCCAACATTACTGTTGCCACGCCTAAGAAGAGCAATATCAACTCCAACATCCCCACCACCCGGCAAGTCATTCAGTTTGTGGACCGCTACATGAAAAGCTCCGCGCAGTTCACCGGCTATGATGCCAGTGAGGGTGCGCTGTATGTGCTGTTTATGCTGGCATTGGCCATGCACCCGCAGGCCCCCTCCATTTTTGCTGTGGATAGCTTCGACCATGCCCTGAACCCTCGGCTCGCCAAGAAGATGATCCAGGTTTTCTGTGACCAGGTTATCCAGCATAAAAAACACGTTTTTTTGACGACGCATAACCCGCTGGTGCTGGACGGTCTGGAGTTACGCAATGACGATATCCGCCTGTTTGCGGTGGACCGAGACTCCAATGGTTATGCACAGATCAAGAGGATTCGTGTTTCGCAGGAGCTGATCGATGAGGGCCAGCCCCTGTCCCGGCTCTGGATCAACGGTAGGCTGGGAGGTGTCCCCACACTGCTATGAAAAACATCGGAATCGTCTGCGAGGGCCCGACAGACGCAGTTATACTTCAGGCCGTTATTGATACGATTACCGGGGAAAGCAATAGCTTCTACCGCTTACAGCCTGAGGCAGATATGACTGGCCAATATGGGTTTGGCTGGAAAGGGGTCCTGAAGTGGTGTGTGGATCATGCCGCAATCAAAAGGCAGTTTATGAACAGCATCCAGCCAGCATTGGATCTCTTGGTTGTTCAAATGGACGGCGATGTATCCAGGAAGGACAAGCCATCTCACTGCGGCTGTAGCGCTACCGTGTGTTCGCATAAGGCAGAACGTAACCCGTTATCCTGCGATACTACAGACTGCCCCATAACCCTCCCTTGTCCAAACCACTGTGGCTCAATCACTGGTTACATGGAACACTTGAAAGGCTTGATTTCCTCTGCACTGCTTGACACAGAAGACACTTGTATTGTGATTCCCTGCGACAGCCTGGAATCCTGGATTGTAGCTGCCTATGACGGTTCGGAAAATACAGAAGTCATTGAAGACCCTTGGATTAATATAATTTCCAAAAAGAAGGATTACCATGACATTCGGATACGCGGCACACAAAAGCGGGTGCTGCTTTTTCAGGAGTTTGCCCCGGTCGTCTGCCAAAATTGGGAGCAGGTAACACGACTCTGTCAGAGCGCAAGAGATTTTGAGCAGACCATTCGAGCCTTCACATAGCAGATAGGCAGCAATCATATGCCCGTTACTGTAAAAGGCTACACCATACATACTGCTTGTACGACGGCGTTCTCCTTCTGCCGTCGTGCAGCAGTTTTTACATATTGCGGCCTTATCTATTGAAAAGCACGCCAAGATAATCGGTATACCACAGAAATCGGAGGTCTACCATGAAAACAAATGAAGAATTGCGCACCAGTCTGTGTGCCATCGACCGCAGAAGCTACCCCGCTTACAAATCTCTGGTGGGGAGCTGGTCCTTTGGGAACTATACATTGAATATCGAACACGTCCAGGGGTGATCCATTCGCCGCTCCCTCCCAACTCAGTGTCACAGTGGATGGCCGTATAGCAGGTTTCCCCGTCGGCTATTGGGAGACTTCCTGGAACAGCGCCGCCCTGGAGGACTATCTGCTCCGCCGCTTTGGCCGCCAGGCAGCGCGCTTCTCCCATCAAGCCAAGGGCTCCGGGAAAAACGGGATGCTGGCTGTTACTATCCCCGGCCAGGAGGTGCTTAAGCGGACGGACTGTGAGGTGCAATCCGGAACCGTCACCCTGCGCTTTGAGGTGGGGTTTCCCGCCAACGGGCGGACCATAAACGCCCGGGAGCTGGAGAAAATCCTGTTCGATTTTCTCCCCGTCTGCGTGGAGCAGAGCCTGCTGTATGCCCGCACGCCTAAAGAGGAGCTGTCAAGCGTGATCGCTCTGGCGGAGGATCAGCATTTTATCCGAGAGGAGCTGGCCCGGCTGGAGCTTGCGGCTTTTGTGGCGGACGGGTCTATCCTCCCCCGTGAAAGCGGCGTCTCCGACCGGCCCATGAAAAAGGCTGTACCCTTCTCTTCACCGGAGGAGCTGGCGGTAACATTGGAGCTGCCCCATCGAGGAATGATCCGGGGCATGGGGATCCGCCGGGGCATCACCCTGATTGCCGGAGGAGGCTACCACGGCAAATCCACCCTGCTGAAGGCTCTGGAGCGGGGCATCTATAACCACATCGCCGGGGATGGCCGGGAGTATGTCATCACCGACGGCTCCGCAGTGAAGATCAGGGCAGAGGATGGCCGGAAGGTAACAGATACGGACATCTCCCTGTTTATCAACCACCTGCCCAGCGGCCGGGATACCGCCCACTTTTCCACCTTGGACGCCAGCGGCAGTACCTCCCAGGCGGCCAACATCGCCGAGGCGCTGGAGGCGGGCAGTAACCTGCTGCTCATAGACGAGGACACCTCCGCCACCAACTTTATGGTGCGTGACGAGCTGATGCAGGCGGTGATTGCCCGGGAGCAGGAACCCATCACCCCATTTCTGGAACGGGCCCTGGACCTGTGGCAGAAGGCAGGGATATCTTTGATCCTGGTGGTAGGCAGCTGTGGGGCCTACTTTCATATCGCTGACCGAGTCATCCAGATGGATTCCTACCACGCAAAAGACATTACGGCCCGGGCTAAGGCGGCGCTGGCAGGCCGTACTGTCCCAGCCTTGGACGCTCCTGGATTTCATCTTCCCGACGGAGGGCGAGCCGTAGACCTGTCCGGTTCCAGCCAAACCCGGAAAAACTACCGGGGCGACGGATACCGGCAGGAGCGGCTGAAGGTAAAGCGGTTTGGCAAAACCGCCTTCTCCGTAGGGGAACGGGACTTGGACCTGCGCTATGTGGAACAGCTGGTGGACGCTGGGCAGACTCAGACCTTGGCCTATATGGTGCGCTATGCCCGAGAGCACCTGGCGGGACAGCAAGTGGCAGATATTGTGGCTGCGCTGACAAAACTCGTGGAGCAAAAGGGCCTGGGAGCCACCTGCGGCAGCGCGGTCGTTCCAGCGGGACTGACTTTGCCCCGGTCTCAGGAAATCTTCGCGTGTTTCAATCGGTACTGAGGAAACAACCATGACACTAAAACATCTTATTCAACTAATCTGGATAGCCATATATCTACTAAATAAAAAGCGAAATCATTACAAATTAAGTAATCGACACGTTTTGCAGATCTTTGTTGTTGCCTTGAGCGGCGGTTTGTGCGTGTGGGGCGACATCAATCTCCTAAAGTGCTACGGGCAGGACAACCCCAGTTCCAATGCTCATGTGCGGTAAAGTAACGCAATGATTTGATAGGCAACCGTCCCTATTCCGTAATTTGAAAGACCAGCTATAAAAAGTTGTATCCATATGGTAAAATATAAACAAAAAACATCAAGGTGGTAAACGCTTATGGAATTTCATGAAAAGCTGCAAGAACTTAGAAAACAAAAAAATTTAACACAAGAAGAACTTTCTGAAATACTGTTTGTTTCACGAACTGCCATTTCAAAATGGGAATCAGGGCGTGGCTATCCTAGCATTGACTCCTTAAAAGCTATTGCAGAATTTTTCGGGGTAACAATAGATGAACTGTTATCTAATAGGGAGCTGATTTGTCTTGCAGAAAAAGATAGTCACCAGAAAACACAGCATATGCGTGACTTAGTGTTTGGTTTGATTGATTGTTCTGTTGGAATGTTGTTTTTTATTCCTCTTTTTGGGCAGAAAGAGGGTGATATAATTCGCCAAGTGTCTTTGCTATCGTTACAGGAAACGCCCTTGTTCATAAAAGTTATATACCTTGCAATTATTTTATTAACGGTTGCTTGTGGCATTGCTACATTAGCTTTGCAAAATTGTTCCTGCCGTATTTGGATAAAAATAAAGACTGTCTTATCTATGGTGTTGACTACCGTTAGCGTTGTTATCTTTATTGCAAGCCTTGAACCTTATGCCGCCTTTTTTATATTCGTTCTGCTGATTATCAAGGGGGCTTTGCTGCTAAAACGCCCATGACACGAAGCGTATCATAGATGTGACGGTCAAATTCTTTCATTTTTTGTACTCCAAAGCTAAAGTGTGATTAGGCAAAAGCCAAATACATGAAAGACAAAGGAGCAAAAAAATGAAAGAAGCAAAGAAAAAAATCCAAAAAGATTTTGGTGTAACTGCTGGGCTGTTGGTTTTATCAATTCTCTACACAGTGGCGATTATGTTTATTGATGTGCGTCCAATTGGCCCACAAGGATCGGTTGTCGGGTTCGCAACGGTCAATCAATATTTTCATACACTATTTGGTACGAATATGTTGTTATATAACATAACAGACTGGTTGAGTATTCCTATACTGTTTGTTATGTTGGGTTTTGCAATAGTAGGTCTTGTGCAACTTATAAAAAGAAAAAGCCTATGGCGTGTAGATAGCAGTATTTTGATATTGGGCGGTTTTTATGTGCTTGTATTTTTGGTATATCTCTTTTTTGAGTTTTTTGTTGTGAACTACCGACCAGTTTTGATTAAGGGTTTTTTAGAAGTCTCTTATCCGTCCTCTACAACAATGCTTATGATGTGCATTATACCTACGGCTATCATGCAATTTCAACGATTGATTTCAAGTAAAGGATTAAGAAACATCGTAAATACCCTTTGTGGTATCTATGCAGGATTTATGGTCATTGGAAGGGTTTTATCAGGTGTGCATTGGATTACGGATATTGTCGGCGGGATATTGTTTAGTGCAACATTTGTTATGCTGTACTATTCCATAAATCAGTGGGTAAATAGCAAAGCCAATCGAGCCAGTCAACGGTCAAGATGAACGGGCTGCGCCCGCCGTTGACAGCCCCCTGTTTTCGCAGATAGCTTGGTTATTTCTTTTTGCCAACTTCAAATTATAGATGAGCAGAATATGCCTTGCACAGAAGCATACAAGAAACATATCATGTTATACCTTCAACGGCTTTTTCAAAACTATCATACGCTTTGCAGCACTCAACGCATGGCGTGACAGGAGCAGACGGCGACAAAAAGAAATATCCCTTGAATATCTCACAGAAGTTCACAACGCCAAGTTCTTGTCGGAGAATTTGGAAGCACAGACCGTATAACACTATCTCAGCCTGTCAATGTATCACGCACTGACAGGTTTTTTTATTTGGAAGGAGGTTCTATTGAGGATTCGCGCCCCTCCCTTACGGGACTGTAAATAGTGTAAAATTCAATAAAATTTCAGCGTTGTTATTCCCACAGCCCCAAAACTATGATAAAATAAAATTTAAGTAATTCTCATTTTTCAAGAAACTTATAGTCCCATCCAGATTTTCAAAAGCACTCTATTTATCAAAAGGGGGATTTTATCATGATTCGAGTTGGAATTGCCGGAATCGGCTTTATTGCGGAAGAATACATCAAATTTTTTTCTCAGGAGAAAATAAAGGGCGCCGTGATCAGCGCGCTCTCCAGCAGAAATTTTTCTCACATGGAGGACATCAAAGCTGCTTACGATTTAAAAGACACCGAGCTTTTTACAGACTATGAGGCCATGCTGGACAGCGGAAAAATCGACATGGTCATGATCTGCACGCCGCATTTTCAGCATCCTGATATGGCAATCCGTTCCATTGAGCGGGGAATCCACACCCTGGTTGAAAAACCGATTGGTGTATTCCCAGACGAAATTACATCTCTTATGAACTGCGTAAATTCCCACCCAGACACCCTTTCCGGGGTGCTCTATTGCCGAAGGGCAAACCCGGCCTTTGCCAAAATGAAACAACTGCTGAATGAGGGCGCTGTCGGCAATCTGAAGCGGGTCACATGGATCGTGACAGATATGTACCGCCCCCAGGCTTACTTTGACACAGCTCCCTGGAGAGGGACATTTCGGGGAGAAGGCGGCGGAATGATGATGACGCAGGTATCCCACCAGCTGAACATCCTCACATGGCTGTGCGGCCTGCCCGCGGCATTGCAGGCATTTTGCTATGTGGGACAGGAACGCAGGATTGAAGTAGAAAACGAAATCACGATCATGATGGAATATCCAAACGGCGCAGCCGGGCAGTTTATCGCTTCCTCCCGGGAGTGCCCCGGCAGCAACAGGCTGGAACTCAGCGGGAGCAAGGGCCAGATCATCCTGGAAAATGAAAATCTGCTGACCCTTCGTTCGCTGCAGACTGACGAGAGCCATTTCGCCAAAACCTGTGAAGAGCCCTTTGGCCGTATTCCGTATACAGAACAGCAATTTTCCTTCGGCACAATAGAAAACACCGCGATACAGACAGATATCATCAACAATTTTATTTCCGCCCTCTCTGAAAATACGCCGATTTTGTGCTCCGTGCAGGACGCAGTCGATACACAGAGCCTGATTCAGGGAGCCTATCTGTCCGCATGGGAGCAAAAGAAGCTGAAACTTCCAGCTGACCCGGCTGCATTTACGGAAGAGTTAAAGAAGCGGATGGACTCTTAATTTCTTGTCTTAAAGGAAATTCCTCTGGAATCTCCTTTAAGACAAAACGCACTTCGTGCGATGATGCGCAGCTCGCGGGGATGAAATTATCGCTTTGCGGTCTACGCTCCGCTCCGGTCTTTGCTAACCAAGTGCCACTGGCACTTAGCAACGCTCGCGCGCGGCGGGGCTGTAAAAAAAGTCTCCAAAAAAATCGCTAAGGTCGTGAAGTTTACAGTGATAAGGAAGTATTCTCAACAATTTATCACTAACGCTGACAGACAGGGTGCAAGCAGAGAGTTAATCACTTTTAGGAGTGGTCGGCTCTCTGCTTTTCTGTCTGTACCATGTTACGCAGTAGAACGCCATTTTTGAGGGTTTAAGTATACTTGCTGCATATCTGTTTGTGTTTGAAAAATACGATTTATGCTATGAAGTATGCAGTATCTATAACCATGTGGAATTTAATGGTGACTATACGCTATGGAGTTGTATAAAATGGCTTCGCTGTATGCAAATTGCCATTCTGAATATGAACGGCGATTTGCAAAAAGCGGCAGATATTTTGCAAATATTGAGGGAACATGAGCTGCCAGAAGAAAATCGTATAAGAGTATGGAAAACCACAAACAAAAGAGCTTTGGAGTTTGCGGACACTTACCAAGAACAGAAAAGTAGTTCTACTCGATATGCAATTATGGGTACTGCTATGACTTACATGGAATATATCATCATGGGCTATTTACCCGAACAGAATGAAATCATGCAAGAATGGATAGAAAAGATATTTGAGCTTCTTCGTGCGGACGAAAAATAGAAAGTATATCAGGTAGCAAAAAAGACGGGACACGGCAGCTATTGAATAACCACCACGCCCGTCTTGTCCGTATATACGGTTTTGATTGTATGTTACGCAGTAGAACGCATTAACAACTGAATACCCACCGCCCCACCACAACGGCACACCGAGCAGGGCGAGTGTAATATCCAACACGACTACATCAGGCTGGAATTGCCGACAGAGATTGACCGCCTCCTTGCCGGTGAACGCCTTTTGAATGGACTGGATTCCTCTCTCTGCAAAACTTCTTCCACCAAGTCTACTATATCCTTTTCATCATCGACCAGTAAAATCTTATTTGTCATGTTTGCCTCTGCTTTCTTCTCTGCGGCTATCCAAGAGTTCATCAGATTTCTCTTACGGGTCATCGTCCGGCACCGGCGCAATCACATCAGAAATATCGCAGTTCAGTGTTTCACAAATCTTGATAAGGGTCGGCATGGAGATATGCTCCCCCTTGCCCATGTTGGCGATATGGTTCGTTGTCAAATGCGCTGGAGCCGCAAATCTTTCTTGCTCACGTTCTTGTCGATCAGTGTTTTCCAGAGCAGTTTATAGCTGATTTTCATAGTCTGTTCCACCCTTCTGGGCTGAGGCCAGCAGGAACAGTTCCGGCTCTATGGCCTTTCGACCATTATACCATTCTCATTGAGAAAACACAAAGCTGTCTTGCAATTCTTCTCCAAAAAACTGCGGCATACACAACGCATTTCTCAAAACGCCGAACAGTCCGTGAAATTTCCCTGTCCGGCTCGTATAGGAAATGCGGAAAATGAAATTTCAGCTACCGTATGGGCGCAAAAAAGCAGGAAATCATAGCATCATTAAATTTTTAGAATGAACTCTGACATGCAGTGTCAGAATTTTGGGTGTATGATATTAAAAATAAGGCGGTAAGGCGATTATGGATATTGTATTGTCGCTCACTGAGGAGCAGCGAGTAAAAGTTGAGAATAATATGGGTCTTGTGGGAAAGGTAATAGGAGACTGTGTCCATCCATTAAACAAAGGCTACATCCATACCAACGATGACCTCCTGCAGATTGGATATATTGGACTTTGTAAAGCGGCCCAAACTTACCGCTCTGAGTGTAAGGGTGCTTATTAAACCTACGCATACCACTTGATTCACAACGAGATATATACGCAGTTGGGGCATGCAGCCCGACGTGGACGGGAACAGGCCACAGACCCAGCGGAACTGCCCTGTGGCAGGCTGGACGATAACTTAGACGAGCGGGATGCGTGCAGGGAACTGATGGGGCTTCTGGACGTGGCTGAAGCTGCGGCCACCGGAAGTGTAGCAAAGGGCATTTGGGCTATTCATATGCGCATTGATGGGTACTCTAGCAGGGAGATTGGTAAACCGCTCGGTGCCCCTGCCAACCATGTAACAGCATGGGTTTCCAAGGCGAGGAACTACATCCGCATGATCGAGAGATTAGGCCAATAGGTTAGAATGATAAAAGTAGTTGAGCGGTTTTGAGCTGCCTTTTCTATGAGTTACTTTACAAGATGGACTAGATAAATCCAGAATGGTGGAGCTATGTGTTGCACCGCATACATAAAAGCCACGCCCCGAAAAAGACAGCCCCAGGCGGGCAATATCCCCGCACTGCGGCTGTCTTTGATTGAAAAGAGACGTTCTATTCCCTAAAGGAGTTTTGAAGACCGGTTGGATTTGTTATACTTGAATCAACTGCGAGGAGGGCATCTCATGGTACATCCTGCCAATATTGAGCGAATCCCCATTCTCCGGCGGGGAGATCTGTTGATTGACCCCCAGTGCTGCACAGCCACACAGGCGGGCAGAGTGCTACGGTTGTTTCCCAAGGAATTTGGCACGCTTTACTTACTGGCGCAGTATCCTAACTGGGTCCTTTCCCCTCAGCAGATATACGAGCATGTTTGGCAGGAGGAACCTATTAATTGCGACTATATCGTCCGCAATACTATCTGTCAGCTGCGCCGCAAGCTGGTACGGCCTGAACCGATCCAAACGGTCGTGGGTTATGGGTATAAATTTGTCATTGAGCCAAAAGGGGATGAAGAAATAATGGAAGGATAGTGTGAAGGACCTTAGGAGTTTTTGAGTTCAGAGGCAGTGCATCTGAAGCAAATGTGGAGTATCGTTGTTAAGAGATGCCTCCGCATTTTACGTTCTGACCGACTCTTCGTACCTGCTTTTCAAAAACGCCATGTAGTCTTTATGGCTTTTCGGTGCTGGTGAAGCCCAGAATTTCTTCGCTTTGATACTATATCAGCGAATAAAAAATAAAATTCTGATTTCATTTTGATTTGGTTCATACATCTGACTGATAGACTGCTTTTGTGGCAGTTTATCCCCAAATTCCCCATAATTCAAACAGATGGGAGGTTCAGGAGTATGGACAAAAAGGCATACAAAAGCGAACGATTTATAGTACGGCCTCTATTCTGATAGCGGAATAGAGGCCGCGTTTTTTTCGACATCCTTCGCGCTTTTTTGCAATCACAACTGAATAGTTCCATCTGGCAAAGGCGGCAGCATATGCTGCCACAGAGCATCGGAATTGGGATGATGCCAGCCGCCTGTGTGCCGTCCGTTTTATTACGGACAGGAGCAATGTTATGGACTACAAGATCCGTGACATTGAGCTGGCCAGTTTCTACCTGGCTTGGCAACACACGGCCTTTTACAAGCCGCGGGATTCCGCAGCATCATTCTATACAGGCAGGAAACGGGAGACAATAACGAAAAGCGATGATCCTCCCCCTGCCTCGCAGAATCCCATTGCGTCGCTCAATGTACTTATCCATGCAGCAGATTTTGTGTCTGATCACAAAGTCCGCTGCTCTTTTTATTATGCTCATACCCTAATCCACTGCCGCGGGCCCCCGGTGTGTCTGGTCCAAAAATCAGATGCACTCGGAGGGAAACCAAATGTCATACTGGCAGCGGCTTAATACTCATGCGCTTCTTGCGAAGCTGGGGTATAGCCTAATTTGTCTTTTTACTTCGGATGCACTCTGGTTTATCTGGGCAAATCCATCCTCTTCCATCGGGAAAAGGAGTGAAAGGGGACAAGTAACCGCCTCCGCGGGTATGGAGGGGGGTGAAGACTTGGAACTTTCACCGTCCCAGAAGACTAGCATCCGTTATCAGTTTGAGGTGTACTGCAAAAAGGTAATTCGTGGTGAACGCTGTGACTATCTGCGTCAAGTGCTCCGCCGGGCAGAGCAGGAGGTCTGCTTTTCGGATATGCCGTTTGATGCCTTGCTGCGGATTGGGATGTTCGACGACTATCCCAGCAGCCATTATGTGTTCGAGACCCAGGGCCGCCAAATCTCTATTGCAGATGAACGCCTCGGAGAAGCGCTGTCACAAATAGAGTCTGCGGGGAGAAATCTCCTGCTGCTGGCCTATTTCCTGGATTTGAATGATCGGGAGATTGGCGCGTTGCTGGGGATCCCACGCTCTACGATCCAGCGCCGTCGTCAGCGATTCCTTGATCAAATGAAACAGCTTCTGAAGGAGTGATTCTATGAAAGCTACGTCCCGTAATGAGAACCAGTTGTTGCCCTATGAGACCATTGAGGCAGCAACTCGTGGGGACATCACAGCGATCAATTCGGTTCTGGCGCATTTCGAGGGGTACATAGCGACATTGGCCACACGCACGCTCTATGACGAGCATGGCTGCCCATGCCAGTACCTCGATCCGGAATTGAAACGCCGGTTGGAGACGAAACTGATCGTCCGCGTCCTCAAGTTCAAACTCAGATAGCCAAAGACGGTCGGTGTGTACCCCTTTCCACACCGACCGCCTTCATAGATACTAGCTTGAATAGAAGTTCATGTAGCAAGTTACAATTTACTCTATGGTGGCGATGCTGAAATATATCAGCATCACTGCTATTATAGATTCCGTCATGAAACAAATTTTCCTCGGCCTGTTTTCTTTCCGAATTTTTCTGGAGAAGCTGGTGTAGTACTGTAAAGGAAAGATGAAAGAAAAAGCAAACTTGCTGTAAATTACAGAACTGCCAGGGTGGAAAATTCAGAATTACTGTGCTATAATGAAACAATCGAGTGTGAAAAGGAAAAATCTCTATAAAAAGAGGGACGACTATTCGGAATTTTAGAATAGTTCACAAGTGGGTATCCGGCAGGTTAGTCTGGAGATTCACCACTACGGATTATTGCTGTTGCCTCCAAGCGCAACAATAAACGTGAGGTATGGTTTCACCGATGGATAAACTCCATCGTACAGGCCTACAACATCCAAAGCTGGATCATGGACGAGGGACAGTGGCAGAACAACAGCAGCCCCTGACTGATATTTTCTGGAACAGATGTTGCATCTTGATAGAAAGAAAGTCGGTGGAGTTTGATGAAAAAACTGCTATTTCAAAGTAGTGTGGGCATCCAGTTTAATAAAGAAGTATGCAAGGGACTGTGTACGGTAAAGGTTCAAACAAAAACCGGCAAGCGGGCCTTTACACTCAGACGCTACACATATCCCAATGTGGAGCTGTCGGTATCATCGCCACTCCTATCCTGGGAAAACTTGAACTGCTGTAATGGCTGGACCTATGACGAAACCTATCTTCTGACGGCAGTACAGGAAGGGAAGAAGCCCTATGCCGGCTGTACTATATTGCTTAGGCCACCTAATGATCTGGCAAAAGCGGAAGCTCGGTTAGAAGAGATTAGAGCTGTACTCCCGGATACCTGCTTGGCGGGAAAAGAGATGGTAATGAACGAGAATTTTTTCCCCTTTTATATTTGTAGACGCGGCTGCCTTCACGACATCTTTAACCTGGAGCAGGTCTTAGAGGATTATAGGCGAATGGGTATCGTTCTTTCTGAGCAGGAAAGAAGAACATTTTTCGGACTGGGTGGTGTAGAATTATCACAATTTGCCGCCGGAGAACCGATGTGTTATTTCCGCTGTGCTTCTGATGCGGAATTGATAACAGCGGGCCTCCTCTTGGGGTATCCCCTGGAATCTACGGCCAGTCTCCTGCTGGAAGAGTGCATTTGAGCTTTGACCCATATCCCGGTCCCAATACCGCAGATGCTTTCTTCTATCGTCAAATTATTTAAGTCGCCTCTTGCCTTTTTCTATAAAACCAGCTATAATAAGTTCATATAGTATCCGTGACCTGCGATTAGTGGGTTCAGTTTCCGTGTAACACAGCGTCCAGAGGCCGATTGGCCTTGGGGCGCTTTTTTCATGTCCAGACTTGGAAAAATAAATATTCAGAAGCGGGTTCGGCTACAAAGCGCATGAGCAGATTTGCCCATGCGCTTTTTTATATATAATCCCGCCTGCAAGGTGCAGGACAAAACTTAACAGATAGGGGGCGATTTTCAATACTGTTGGGCAAACCACTAAAATCAGCAACAAAACAGCAGAGGACAGCGGAGTCCATAGCTGCCTTTTGCAAAAGGAGGCATTATTTTGGATCAAAAAATCGTTTGCAGTAATTTATGCTGCAAGCATCATAAAAGGGGAAACCTTTGCGGCACTGCTGCAAGCATCGGGGCTGGAGGGAAATGCCAGTCCTTTGAAAAGGGGTTGACCTACTATTTTGGCCTTGTATGGGAGGCCCTGAAGAATAAGAACTTCATTGACGCAATCGAATTGACCGCCGAACTGAAAATTGGGCTGTACTGCGTGATGACAGCGTATCACCTGGGGTTCAGCACGATAGAGTGGGGGACGTGCCGGATGTATGCGCTCAGAGAGAGTGAGTGCGGTCCTATGCTTAGAACTGCGGACATCATCGCATTGCCTATAGATGAAGAAACGGTAATGAGGATAAAGCAAGAACTTGAGACTGGACGCTTGTTCAGTATGGCCACAAATCAGCCCCAGCAGAGGAAGCCATCACAGCCTTTTGGCTGGCTCTCACCCACAGGGGATTTTACGGAAGGCGATTTTGGAGAACATGACGCCGCAGCCCGGGAAATTATCCGCAAGAAGGGCTTCTGGGAAGAGTTTCGCAGCTGGAGGGCAGAACGGCAAAGCACCTGCCGTGATTTCCTCAGCGAGGTAAAAGGCTACTGCCTGATTCATAATCCCCTTGGCATTGGTGGCTACATTGTCTCAGCTGTAAAACCGCTTACCAAAAAGCAGCGAGACTTTTTGTACGGCTATTTCATAGAAATGGGAGATTCGATCAAAGCCGAGCTGTATGCCAGTGCTGAGGCATAGGGCAACGCGAAGAGCTGGCTCAGCATAAGAGCAACTATCAAGACGGAGCGTGAGAAAATGCCCAAAGAATTTTTCTTTTCAAAACCGGTGTGCTGCAACTGCCAATATTTTTACTGTACTGGACTCATGTGGAACGAGCCAGGCTGTTGCAGGGGGTTCCCGCGGAACAAGGTTCGAGTATTTCGGCCTTCCGATCCTAAGTATGTGGCGCCTATGTGGTGCCCTCGCCGGGGTGTCAAAAACCGAGGAAGCCAGCGAATGGTAAAAAAACAGTTTTCCAGGAAAAAATCTGTTAACAGAAAGTTGTTAACACGCAAACTACCGCGGCGTTGTGCTCAAATGCTGAAAAACCCAAGGATATAGTCTGCGAGAGGAGTGAAATCACCATGAACAAACCAAACAATCCCCCCGGTAAAATGGGACTTCCCAGGGCCTTGGAGCTGCTCAACGCGCTGATCGACCACATGATAAACGATGAAGGCGGCCATGCCAGACGGGTCATTGAAACCCTCTTGAATGTGGGATTCACCGCTGAGGAGTTAGCGGATGATTTCTGTTTCTCCGCTGGGGATATAGAAGATGTCCTGAACGAGGAGGGGAGATGCGATGGCTGAGCGGAATAAACCTGCTTCCCGCCACTGTAAACTTTTCAACTGCGACCGGAGGCGCGGCAGCTTCTGCTGTACGGACTGCGGTTACAAGCGGACCGGCGGCTGTAAAAATCCTTGTCTGAACGGCCCCGAGCGGTGTGGGCAGGTACTGCCGGCGGACACTGAACAGCGGTGATATGGATTAGACAACAAATCTGTGATAGGAGGTTTCAGAAAGGTGATCCCCAGGATAACACAGCAGGGCCCAAACATTTTGGAGCGATATTGGTGCGGAAACTGCAGTGCCAGTCTTCCGCGCCCGTATCCAGTCAATGGTGAGTTGGACCAATCAGTCTGGAAGTTTTGCCCGCACTGCGGTAAGCCTATCGAATATGACAAGGCTAAACCGGTCCAGTGGGCAGAGCAGAACTGTGAGCGGTGCGGCAGCTGGCTGATTATGAAAAGCGGAAGTGGCTCCAGTACCCATTTTATGGCCAGCAGCGACTATGTGGGTGCCTCGATTTGCCGCCCCTGCATGGAAGAACACTGTGCGCAGACCAACTGCCTTCAGTGTGAGCTTGGACAACAGCCGGACTGTCGCTATGACTGGATCAAAAGGTGTGCCCTAAAGCGCAACGATAACACATAACTATCAGGAGGGATTTCTAGTGAGCGAGCAAAAAACAGTACATATCACAATTTTCCAAGCGCCCTTTTCTTCTTTGATGGAGCGTGGACTTTATCTGAAGATGTACGACCCCGATCACAAGTTCTGTGAGCCGGTTCCTGCGGAATACTATCTGGTGGCTTATGACGGCGAGATCGAGATTCCGGAGCATCTTCCCGAGGACAGGAAGAAGCGCACGCACAGGCTCCTGGAGCATGTGTTCTCCATTTTCAATACCCAACATCCTGCCGGATACTGTGGGCGCAGCCTGTCGGTGGGTGATGTTGTCAGGCTGGAGAGAAAGCACTATCTATGTGTGACTATCGGCTTCGAGGAGGTCACTTTCATGGCCAGTAAATCCCATCCGACAGCAAATCCCACAGCCTGCCTGTTGAAGCTCCCGGATGGGACTGCGCTTCAGGTGGCTGTCTACGGGAGAACAGAGACCACCTATCCGTGCATCAATATTGACCTCATTGCTGCCAATGGGGACCGGAACCGAGTCTGCTTTGTTGAGCATAACCCGGATAAGGAACCAGGCCACGAGCTGTGCGTCGGCGTCTATTGCGCAGAGGACGACGAGACAGTCTACTACAACAGTTATCATCTGGGAGAGAAGAGCGATGGTTGAAACGGAGGTTTGTCCATGCTATTGCCAGGCCGATATAAGGCAGAAAACAACGATAATATCTTCCATGAGTACTCCATTGTCATGGATGTGAAAGAGACTGAGAAATCTTACATCTTTCAGTTGGTGGAACTCAAAAGCCGGTATAGCGCCGACCACATCAGGCAATCCTGTCTGCTGCCTGGTTTGGTGCGCGTCAAGGCAAAACTCATATTGTTTCCTCAGCCTTCGAGCATCACGCCGTTCTGCAGACACTGGAACGACTGAAGAACGAGGGCTTTGAAGTGGAGCTTCTGCCTGTGGGCGAGTTGGGGACTGTCACTGCCCGGCAGGTGGCCGAAGCCATCCGGGCGGACACGGCCCTGGTGACGATTATGTACGCTAACAATGAAATCGGCTCTATCATGCCCATTCAAGAAATCGGCGAGATATGCCGGGAAAGAGGCGCCATATTTCATACCGATGCAGTCCAGGCGGTGGGCCATCTGCCCATCCATGTGCAAAGGCAGAGCATTGATATGTTATCTCTCTCCGCCCACAAATTCCACGGTCCCAAAGGGATTGGTGCGCTTTACGCGCGCCAGGGAATCACTCTGTCCAGCATCATTGAGGGCGGCGCGCAGGAGCGTGGCAAACGGGCCGGAACTGAAAACGTCCCTGCCATTGCAGGGATGGCAGCGGCCCTGGAGGAGGCCTGCGCCCATATGTCGGAGCGGGCAGCTAAGACTGCTGTACTCCGTGACCGGCTGATTGATGGCCTGGGCCAGATTCCATATGCCATCCTCAACGGTGATCCGCTGAACCGACTCCCCGGAAACGTGAGCTTCTGCTTTGAGAGTGTTGAGGGGGAGAGCTTGCTGTTACTGCTCAACGATAGGGGGATCTGCGCCTCCACCGGCTCGGCCTGTGCCTCCGGTTCTCTGGTGCCAAGCCATGTTCTGCTGGCTATTGGACGAACCGCCGATGCGGCAAATGGCGCCCTTCGGCTCTCTCTATGCGAGGACAATACGGATGCTGATGTGGACACAATTCTGAAGGCTGTCCCAGAAACCGTATTCTATCTCCGCAGCAGGTTCATGTCGTGGCAAAATGGAGTCAAAGGGAAAACAAGATAAGTTGCTGTTTAAAACCATATCCCTGACAGTCTGTGAGGCCATTGTCAAATGTGGATGGCGTGAAGTAGAGCGTCATATCAAAATGAAATACCACTACGATCTCTTTCTTTGACAAAACGCTGGGGATCGAGGTCGTCTATGCGGCAGACGAAATGAAGGCGGCCAAGGAGCAAAAGCGGGCAAGACGCGCGGCCGAAAAGGAGAGGAAAATCCGGAAAGTCGAAACAATGATCCTGCTCCACGACTGGGATGATTTGGAGGCAGCCTGGAAACGCCGCGCAGAAAAATTGTTGGACGATGACCGGATCAGCGAATTGATCCGGTGCCATCGGGCCGGGCAGTTGACGCTGACCCAGGCATCTATGCCGCAGCTGTCTACTTTCCCGGAAGATACCTCGGCAGAGGATGAACGGAAAAGTGCGTGACGCAGGCGGCAGCAAGGATTATGGAGGACGGCCGCAGAGTTGAGCCGTCCTCCGCTGTAACAGGTGGTGGAAAAATGCAGAAGGTATTTTATATTCCGAAAGCGGACGTAGACAAGTATAACAGACTGATGCAGAGCAGTCAGGTAAATTATGAAGAACACGATATTCTACGCTATGAAGCAGTAAAGACCTGGTTGGTAGATCTGGATCACGGTTACAAGGCAGAGATCAGGGTCTGCTCCTCTAACTATAACGAACCGCTATGGTGTGAGGGTATGCTGTTTTGGCATGGAAGTGCGTGTGGCTGTACCGAGGTATCAGACGATTTGTTGAGAGAATATTGGTTTGAGCACAACGGACAGCAGATTATCTTGGTTGTCCAGGCGGAGTATGGTGGACGGCTGCTCAGTCAGCTGTCCACCGCACTTTATGAAGGAGGATGACAGATGCAAAATTTTATCTACGAATTGCTCCAGGCTCCCGCCCCGGCGGACGAATGGACGGTGGCCTGGGAGTACCATGAGCACCCGGACGCATTCCCTATCGCTGATACTGTGGAGGACGCGAAAGACCGCAGAGGCGTGATCAATCGCTTTGGCGCATGGCTGAAAGAGAATCGGCTGGGCGAGCTGGCCGGCGAGACGTTTACCGTGGACGCTCAGGCCGCGGATCGCTACTTTGAGGGCCGGTTTACCGCCTTCCAGAAAGCTATGGCCGGGTTGCAGCAGCTGAACGAGACCCAGTTTATCCATGAGCACGACCGGGTGCAGGGGTTGATTTTCAACCTGACCGAGACCTTTACTCAGAAGTACGGCGACTATGTGCTGTGGGGAGACGGTCTGGAGCCTACGCCCCTGGAGGAATTTCTGCGCAAAACCAAGTCCGACGACCGCTACTGCATCGGCGCTGTGTTGGTCTACAATCATTAAGGAGGACAACATGGAAAGCAGCAAATTGATGACCCCGCTCTTTTATAACGACAATTTCAATCGTGAGGGCCATAGAATGCGGGCAGTACTGGAAAAGGAAATTTCCGACGGCGCACAGACCTACCGGCTGTGGCGGGCCGCCGGGAAGCCGAACCAGGATTATCCCCGCGCCGACAACGACAAATATATCCTCTACGTTGAGGTCAACGGCTACCTCGCGCCCCTCAGACTGACCGATTATAACTTGACCAACATCTGCAGCCTTGAGCCTGCGGCCCAAAAGCTGTACGGCGGCAGGGAAAAACGCTGTGCGTGGATCAATGCTCTTCAGGAATCCGGCGGCAATGATGCGGTCAGTGTGGCGGTGGCGGAGGAGCGAAGAGAAATTGAGCGGTATGGCAGGGAACCCGCCCAGCAGATGGCATATGTCCAGGGCCTGTTAAACGATCATGTCAGCACCTACCTGAAATCGAAGGAAACCGGCGGCCAGACTTTCCCCGACTTTGCCGGGGCTCTGGTATTGAATGAGCTTGCCAAGTGTATGGAATTGTCCGCGGTGTATCGGGCAAAGCGGCAGGCGGAAGCAGAAGCCCGCCGGGCCCGCTATGAGGCGGAGGATAAGACATACTGCGAGGAGCAAAACCGGGTGGCGGAGCAGGCTGTTTTGGCGGCCGTTCGAGTCATCCGTGAGGGCGGCATTTTGGAAAACAAAACCATTGTGTTCTACCGGAGCCGGTATGACTCCAGCGCCTATTCCATCTTCAATTATCTGATGCGGCAGTATCAGGTGGACGTTCCGCTGCGTACCCAGGGATGGATCAATGAAAAGCTGTCCAGTGCCACCATTCGGGATGGAAAATGTGAGAACTTGCGGTATTTGCGCTATAAGAATTGCCGGGGCTCGCAGAGATTTTTTAAGTGCATGAACGCTTTGATTCGTGCTGTCACAGAACAGACGCCGGAACAGGCGGCATGAGGAGAATCGTATGAGAATTGCGGTTTATTATCCTGTCTGCTGTCAGGACTGCGGATAATCTGTGTCCCTGGAGAAGGCCAGACACGGAAAAGAGGCCGTCCCCGGCGGCTACCGCATTTTTCGCGTTTGCCCGTACTGCGGGCATGAGATCAATGATAAGGTGGGACCTGTGGATGATACCGGGAATCCCATTCCTGCTGAGCAATGAAGGAGAGGAGGCGAATATGTGTCCTGCAGCTGAAATTTAGCATTGCATTTTTGATAAAGAGTCCTTATAATGTAGATATAAAGTATCTGTGATTTGCCTGCCGGCAAACAAAGTTATCCGTGTTACAAAGCGTCTGAAGGTGTATGCCTTTGGGCGCTTTTTTTCATTTCTGCCCCAGAGGGGGCCTGACAATTCCCATATACTCGACCACCGTCACAAAGCGCATGGACAGCATTCCAACTGCCCATGCGCTTTTTTATATATACCCAGGCAGGGGGCATCTGCCTAAAAATTACAAACGAGGTGAATAGACATGGTAAAAGACGAATTTAGGCCCGATGTTGGGAAAAGAATCTTCATCCAGCACCAGGCCGAACTGGAACAGGGGCTACAGCAGCTGGCGTACGCTTTGGGCTGCGATCAGAAGCTCCCACACCCTGCAGAGTTCTTCCAAGCCTTTATCAGTGGGTTTTGGGACCCGTTCCAGGAAGCCTGTGAGACCGGCAGCCAGCAGCAAAAAGAGATTACTGCGAAGATCCGCTCATTAGAGCGCCAGCTCCGCCAAGGGATGATGCCGGATACGCAGGACATCTTTGGTCAGTACAGCGATTTGCTGGCCGCGCGAAATAGCACCAGCCTAGACTATGCGTTTCTTGTGGGATACCAGTGTGCGTTCCGGTTTCTGATCATGGGCCTGAGCCCTGGCGCTATGGACTTTCTGCGAGAGGAGGACCCAAAATGACACCGACCTGGGTTATCCATTTTATCCCGTGCGAGCAGCCCAGCTATCATACCCATGGAGTGAACGCATACGAGAGCTTGGAGCTGGAACTGAAATTACCCCTGAAAACGCATCAGGCAGTTCAGTTTATCAATCTGATTGCTGGCGAGATTGCGGATAAGGGCAAGCGGTATCGCTCCGGAGATCGGGAGGACCATGTGTTCAATTTCCCGTTCTATCTTTTTGAGACTGTGCCCATCCAGCCCAGCCGGGATAATGACCGAGTGCTCCGCGTTCTGTTCTGCGATCCGGCAGGAAAGTATCCTTGGGAACCTCAATGCAAAGCACCATACTCCCTTCAGCTGAATGAAAAAGAAAAGCTGGAGATGACCGCTCTTCTGAGGGAGCGAGCGAACGGAGGTCCTCATGCGGGATCTGATTGATCAGCTTGGACAGCTTGATCTGCCGCATCTCAAGGCCAGCGACCTAAACTGGGAGCACAACACTGGGAAGTGCCTGGTCACTGGATCGGGCCGAGACAAGAAGTATTCCTATCGCGGGGGAATACAAACGCCCATTGGGGACATTGAGATTTCTGTATGGATTCAGGCGGCCGAATATGTTGTTGCCAGAGAAGGCTTGCAGGAAGAACTGGAACGCCTGCGCACCTTTGCGATTTGTTTTGGCGGAAGTCCATATTCCAAACAGCTTTCTCATGCTAACCATTTGGCTATGTGCCTCTCAGAGATCTACCGCAATCCGGCATGGGTGAGTTTTGTCCCGTATAACGAGCAGTATCACCCGGAATTGCTGCGCAGTACACCCATGGTAGAAATCATGCTGGACTGCTGTAAAACAATCTGCACCATGCCAAAGGTGCAGATTCATAAGGAAAACCAAACTGCTCACTGTCCTGTTTGCGGACGGTGGGCATCTTTCAGCTATGCTGAGAACATAAAATCAGAATAATTGGAGGTTCAATATGCACTTTACTGTTCTCTCTGCATTCCCGCTGCCCCAGGACATCTCTGCTGCTTCCATCACCATCCCCGTAGATGACGTTGTCAGGTTTGTGGAGGGGAGACTCCTCCTGGGAAGCCTGTCCTGGGAGAGACCGGCGGCAATGCCGAAAGTGGACACCACAATGATCGGCGCCATGCGGTGGGAATGTCTTGTAGAGCGTATGGTTGTTGATCTGCTGGCGCCCTACGACGAAAACAACACAGATATTGCCTATATGGAATTTGATAACCGCACCGAGGAAGGACGTACGGCCTACGAGCAAAGAGGCGTTGATTGCGTCAAGACACCGGATGGCCGTATTATTCCTTGTCATGACTATGAGTTTAGTCAACGGTATGAGTTGTATGACGGCAAGGTATACAGGCGGCGGTTTGGGCCGCTGCATCACCGAAAACAGACCAAGAAATCCAAACGGTATCTGGCACTGCCTAACTACCCGTTCCGAAAGCTGTTTGCCACAGCTGAGACTTTCATGACGGAATATTGGGGTTTTGAGGCCGGCAAAGAAGCTGGCCAATACGGCTACTATTTCAACCCCAATGGGCAATGGGACTGGTGGCAGATTGGCGGGCGTTGGCCGTTCCAATTCCTGGTCAGAGCTGATTGCGCTTTGGCGGTTGCCGGTGAACCCTCCGGCTTATTCAAGGAACTGCCTAAACAGGATGCACCTGAAGGGTACCGATGGGTAGCTGGAGCGCGGAAGTGCGATATTGCATGGGATGTGATGCGAGAATTCGTTCGCAATAAATGCACTGGGCAATTCCGCCAGTATGAGGAGTGGTACAAAACTGGCGACATCCCGAAAGAATTGATTGGAAGGGTAACTCTTGCCAAGGATGGGGTAGTCTCCTATGGAGAATACCTGTACCGCAAAGATGAAGATCTGGAGCAGTATTTGAGCAAATTTGGACTTTCCGACCAGAACAAATACCCCATTCGCACCTATGCCTATGTGGACGCGGATGGCTGGAATGAACATGGATGGGGAGGCTCTGAGCCCAGTGCGGACGAGAGACAGGCCTGGTACGCCGAGGTTGCTGACTTCATTGAAAAGCAGCCTGACGATGCACTTCTTGTCTCGGTGGATTGCCATTGCTGAAGGAGCTGCTGATGATGGACATAGGGTTTGAGCGAAAGCTACGAAGCATGGAAATCGATGCGCTCATTGACATTGCTCTCAACAGTGGGGACCTTCGGTTGTTTGCAGCCAAGTTGGATGCGCTTACCGTGATCAAAGGGCGTTGTAACAAGTACCGGGAAAATGGCTATAAGTCAGATCTCGTTCTGACAGTTTTGGGTAAGAAGCTGGACCTGCTCAAAAAGGCATCGACAGTGAAGGACTGTGAAGCTATTCAGCAACCCAGCGCCCCAAAGTACCATCAATATAGCGGTGTATTTGAGACTGACGACACCTGGGTTGCAGAGGAAGAACTGATTCAATGGTCGTTGGCCAACTTTTATGCGACATTGCCCCCGGATGCTTGCAAAAGATACTTTGATTTGTTTCAGCAGGTCTTCGGGGTAAATGCTCAAGAAGTTATACAGATGTGAACGCACATCATTGAGGTACGGAGACACCATCGTGTCTCCGTACCTTCCGTTTTGGAGGTGAAACGGTTGAAACAACAATTTGATAGAACATTGCGGCGAATTATGGAAATAACTCGTGGCCGCATATCCAGGCCGCAGACATTTTCCGATTTTCTGCATTTCAGCGCCCTCCTTTTGAGTGCGCGCACTGATCCAGTCCATACAAATCAACGGGTAGAGTCCATGGAACGGCTGAAAAGCAATTATAGAGATGAAGAGTGGGAGACATTCCATCAAGGATTAGTTGACTTGTGCAGGACATTTGACCGCAACGTCCAGATTGGGCTTTATAAGGATCTGTTTGCGATCCCCTTCACCCAAATTGGGGCTACCAGCAAAGCGCTCAAGCAGGATTTTTCTCCTGCTGCAGTAGGGAAAGTAATTGGTTTGATTTCCATTCCCGACAAATTAACGCTCCCAGAAGAAGGATTCTTCCTCTTGGGTGATCGGGCGTGCGGGAGCGGCACTCTTCTCTTGGAAGGGGCACAGCGCATTGCAGATTTTGGCTACAACCCTTCAGCACAACTGGTGATTCAGGCGGCCGACATTGATGCACGCTGTGTCCATATGACCTATCTCCAGCTTGCACTTTACGGGATCCCCGCTGTCGTTGTCCAGGGTAACACAATGGATTTGAACGAGCATGACCGCTGGTACACTCCTGCTTATCTCTGGAAGAAGTGGATCTGGCGCGCCCCAATGCCCTTCGGGAAAAGCGGCCATATCAGTGATGAAATGCTAAAGCGTTTTGATGAACCTATATATGGCGCATATCGATATATGGAACACCAATTTTCAACTACCGGTGAGGCCAGTACACCAGATGAAGAAAACAACACAGAAAGTGAGGCGTTATTATGACAGACCAGAATAAGCACAACTACTTCAAACGAATCGCGGGCCGGAGAGTGGAGCGTATCCTGGAAGATTTAGACGCTTTTGGAAACTGCGCTTCGCCCACTACCTATGACTACGAGAATCAAGAGCTTCCGCCCATCTTTATGGCAATCACTGAAAAGCTGATGGAGACCCGCCAGCGGCTGATCACGCACAGCCCCTATAATGGAGTGCCATTCCGGCTGCAGCCGCCTGATTTAGTAGAACTGGATGGACACGCTTTCAACCGCCACCAGCTTCTGACCGCAGCGGAGGTGACGGCGCTCTTGGAGAAGAATGGACACCATTTTGTATCGCTGGAGCCGGTACGGGTGCAGTATCAGACTGTATTCGGTGATGAGCTGTGCTGGCCTGTCCCTGTCTGCAGCGGCACACACGTCGGCTGTGTCCTGCTGGCTGTTCGGGAGGGCCTGCTCTGTTTGCCCTATGACTGCCTTGATGGTGAGACCTATGAGCAATTTGACGTACAGGATATCGGGCTTTTGACAAAGGAACAGGTGCAGCTCCTTCTGAGCGGGCTACGGGATACTTACACCCGGCTGCTCAATGTCATATCTGACGCTCAGGCGTTTGGCCTGGTACAGGACTGCCATCCTGAGGAGGCAGGGCATGAGTAATTTGTCCTACTATAAAGAAATCCAGGGCGTGATGACCCGGTTTGAACCGTTGACGGAAACCGCTCTGCAAAAAGTTGACACAGATGGCCTGACAGTCCCGGAAATAAAGCGTGCGCTGGAAAAGCATGGGCTTGACTACAAATATATTGTTCATGACCCGTCCCGCTCCACGTTTGGTACTTACTACGCGGATTACAGCCGCGGGCTTTACGGGGATATCTATCTTCAGCGCAATATGATTGACCGACTTCCGCTCTACATGGTTGCGGACAAGCTCAAGGGCGGGACTGTGCCAGAACTGGCCTGCAAGCAGTGGAAAAGCTATTATGAGATATGCGTCCCATTGCCAATGCTGATTTATGATTTCCAGCGTCGGTACCTGGATATCCCTCCGGACGAGGTGTTCCAGGTCTGGTACAGCATCTATAAACGGATCGATTACTCCAATGGGATGTGGCAGATGGAGCTGCTGGATTATGTATTCTCCCATGCGCCTGCACCGGAGTACCCGAAACCCGGCCCGGACGGCTTGATCACAGTTTATCGTGGCATGGGGGAACTTTCCCAGCCGCCTGAGCAGGCTATTTCCTGGAGCACCCATCCCGGCAATGCCCTCTGGTTTGCTGTCCACTGTAGGCGGGGTACCCGTGTGGCCGTCGCCCATATCCAGCCGGAGCAAATAGTGTGGTATGCAGATAAGTTCTATCATGAAAATGAGGTCATTGTCCGGACTGGCACTATTACAGAGTATCACTATGAGGATATGATTCCCGCAACAGAGGAGTGTGTGCCTGCTATACTGGCTCCCGCCCTGTTGGAGTTTACCCAGTATGGGCATCAGGCCCTAAAATTAGGCTACCAGGAGGAAAGCATCTTCCACCACCACGGACTGAAGCATATCCTCCGAGTGCTGCTTCTCTCCCTTATCTACTGCTATAACGCTGGCGATTCCCTGAGTGATACGGATAAGCAAATCCTGATCTACTTTAGCCTGCTCCATGATATCGGGCGCGTAAATGAGGATAAAGATGACGCCCACGGGGAAAAGTCTGTGGAGCTGATCCACTCCAAAGGCATTCGGATCAAAAACCTGCGAATGAGCAGGAAGGAGTACCGCATTGCTGAGATGCTGATCCGCTACCATTGCTGTGAGGACAGTGTGGGAGAAAGAGCAATCCTGTCCGTTCCCGGATTGTCCCAGAAGGAGAAGGCCCATATCATACATCTATACCATATCTGCAAAGATATGGATGGTCTGGATCGCATGCGGTTCAACGGCTTGGATTACCGAAAACTGCGCACAGATTATGGACGGCGCTTGCCGCTGGTAGCTGGTGCGCTGCTGGACGAGCCCGTGGTACAAGCTCTGGATATGGATTTAAGCGGTGTACTGAATCCATAGCATCAAAAATATGAAACTGGGAGAGTTTTGTGCTCCCGGTATAGTGGTGATCAAAACAATAAGGTGGTCTGCTATTTCGTACTATAGGCGGTATTGAGGTGCCTATACGCTGAACATCCCCTTCGCCACCCTGCACGCCCAGCTTGGGATGATCGGGGGAGCAACTGCTGTAGGCGAAACAGCCCATTGAAAACTGACCAAGAGTAAACCCAAAAGGCCCAGGCTGTACCCGTTACCATCGGGTACGGCCTGGGCCCATTTTAATTTGCGGACAGTCCATTGGCCTTCATTTTCACGTTGATTGGGCTCAAGAGATATTTTTACTGTCTATGACTCAGGCTCCTACAGAGTGGCTATCTCTCTCATTTTAGCCTTGACGGTTGTTGACCGTTCTGCTATGATTTTTAGTGCTTGCTTCGGATTAAGTCGAGCTGGAGTCCGCAGAATAGGAAAACGACAAATTGGTATTGCTGGAGGAAATAATAATGAACAGGTACGAAGACGGGATGAAATTAATTGAAGAAAGTTGTGGCAACAAGAAAGATAATATCATTGCGCTCTCAACTATTGCTATGGAACCGAGTGCTGATGGTTTCCCGCGCCCTTGTGTTCGTGATGTGAACGCTTATTATGAAGATGGCGTGTTTTATGTTACAACGTCAGCAAAATCAAATAAAATGCAGCAGATAGCTGAAAACAAAGAGGTTGCGTTTTCTGTTTGTTTTGAGGGGATATATGGACATGGAATTGGAGAAAATCTCGGATGGGTTTTAGCACCCCAAAACGATGCTCTAAGAACGAAACTCCGTGAAGTATTTGCAGATTGGTATGACGATGCAAATAATGAGCAGGATGAAAACTGTGTTATTTTGGCAATCCGCATTACAAGTGCAACAATATTTAGGGACCACGGTGCTTTGCGTTATAATTTGGACTTTGCAAATAAGGTAGAGATTGGTCTGAAGCCGGAAGTTATATAGGCCAGAGTTTCCATATACGCCCTGTCGCCTAATGAAAGCGGGCGACGATTTTCCCTTTATGAGTCACAAAGCGCCCCCGCTTTCCAGCCGCTTCAAAAGTCGTTGCCCGCCCCGGAGCAACGGCATTTTCGCGGAAACGCCAGCAGAGTATGCAGCACACTACACTTTGCTCCGCAAGGTCGTGTGTAAAAAGGGGACTATCCCTTTGATGAACCCCCGCAAGAAACGGCGGTACGCTACTCCTTAACGGGGTGCGTGCCGCCGTTTCTTGTTATCAGACTTTTGGGCTGTATTGCTACAAGCAAGGTAAGCAGCCTGTACTTCCTTATCAAGTCAAATCCATGGGAAGTTGATCCGAGGATTGACAGACCGCCTCAGCTATTGTATACTTACTTAGATTTTCTCTGGATATTTGCTTATGTTCTTGTGAAACGCTCAAAAGCAAATACTACAATAAAATTGAAAATCAAAGAGGGTAATACAGGAATACAGACTAATGGAGTAAAGAAAATGAAATTTGTAGCAACAAAAACACTTGCATTGCTTATGGCTCTCATGCTGTTATCATTAGCAGCTTGTTCTAGCAACCCCAAACCCAATGATGCAGCCACAGACCCAGTACTCTCGGACTCAGAAACAATGACCTCGACAGAGCCATCACAGTCTCCCAATAGTGCAGCAGCAGGGAATGCTTCGTCATTGGCACGGTTTGCAGATGTGCGCGGTGGTTTTTTCACAGGAGATAATGTGCTATCACCGAGTGAGTATAAGGCTGAGGATATATACACGTATCAATTCAATGAGCATACTGTTTTTACCGGTAATGAAACACTTCAGCAAGAAATTATGGAAAATGGCAAAAACCCCGGACTTGGCATACGCGCTTTGCATGAGAAGGGTATTACTGGCGAAGGTGTATCAGTTGCAATTATTGACGAGTCTATTTTTTTAGAACCGACTGAGTTTGCAGACAGAATTGTAGATTACTATGAATGTCATGGGGTACAGTCACAGGGCGGTATGCACGGCAATGCCGTTACCAGCATATTGGCAGGGAAGACCTGCGGTGTTGCCCCCAGCGTGAAGGTTTATTATGTCGCAGCGCCTTCGGGGCTTACTGATTCGACTTATTGGGCGGAGGGCCTAAACTGGATTATAGACAAGAATGAATCCCTGCCGGAGAAGGATAAAATACGTGTGGTTTCGGTATCTGCAAATCTGTCAGGGACTGACTGTGATTTTGAAAATCAAGAAAAGTGGGAAGATGCGGTTGCGCGTGCAAAAGCGGCAGGAATTTTAGTGATTAGCTGTAGCGTTGGAACGGATACCCATTTTACATCGGGTGGATATTACGATTACGCTGACCCAGATAATATTGAAAAGGCGCGCAATGGTTGGTGGAGTTATGGGCAAAGCGGACCGGAACCGACGCAGGAAGGGGTCATTTCCGTACCCGTCAATTTCCGTACAACGGTGGAGCAGTATGATGCTGGGGACTTTTTCTTCCGCTATGGAGGACAGGGCGGTGAAAGTTGGGGCGTTCCGTATGCCGCTGGGGTGCTTGCGCTTGGATGGCAAATAAATCCTCAGCTAAGTCCAGAGGAAATAAAGAAAATTCTTATTGACAGCGCCTATGAAAATCAATACGGTGAACGTATTATTTATCCCTCTGCATTTATTGAGATGGTAGAAAATACACTTTAATTGTGCAATGAGAATGCGGACACCACTATGCGGATGCCGACAGGTGGAAGTTCCGGGGTGTGTAGGCGACAACGAAGCATATAGCTGAACAGCAAGAGATTTTGATTTTTGTTTAACAATATCTGCGCTGTGTTGAAAAGGGCATCGCCCAGAGGCATTAGGCCCCTGGGCGATGCTGTTTTAATTGCTCAAAAATCAATAGGCGTAGCTGACACTGACATCTGCGCTCTTAGAGGAAGAGGTATTCTCCACATAAAGAAGTACCCACTCTTGTTGATCGTTACTTGGACGCTGCCCTCACCGCCACTAATCGAACTGGTGATCGGCGCATCGGCATCGACAGAATTCACGTCCAGCTTCAAACCAACGGTGGATGGAGTCCAGTCATATTTATAGTTCGTCCCAGAAGATAGGGAGATATTCTTGCGCGCTGTGGGCAAAACAACATCAGAGCGATCGGTTACAGCATATTTGCTCAAATTGCTGTCGTCAGACAGCGCGACTACGTCAGAAGCCTGACCAAACACGTCTTTGGCAGTGGTGACACTTGCGTGGTCAGTTGCCGCTGCGAAAGCGGTAGTAGCCATGCAGCCCATGACGAGGGCGAGGGCGAGTACCAGCCCCAGCAGGGAGCGGGACTTCTTATTGGATTTCATCATAATAGAAATTCTCCTTTTGAGTTTGCATCGGCATGAGGTGAAGGAAGCATATAGCCTCGGTCCCACATGCCGAGTGGCGGGAGCGTAATTGATCAGAAGGCAACCATATTCTTTTCGCTGCGCATGGTTGAGAGAACTGACCATTTCCTCGTCACAGGAGGTCTCCAGCCAGTACGCAAAATCCCGGTTCAGCAGATAGACGATGGGGTTGAACCAGTGGATACATTGGATCATGTTCACCAGGAATTTCTTCCACAGATCCCTGCGCCGGAAATGCGTCAGCTCATGGGTCAGGATAAACTGGGCGTCGCTGTCGGGCAGGTGCTCTGACGGCAGTACAATCGTTGGACGGAAGAAACCGATCAGCATGGGACTCTGCACCAGGGGAGACGCCAACAGCTGTACCTCGCCGGTGACACCCGCAAGGCGGGCTGCCTCCTGCGCAATTTGCTGAAGATGGCCGTTTACCTCGTTGCTCGCCTGCTCAAACTGGCGGCGGTAGTGCAGGAGCCGCCAGACATTCCAGAGGATAAGGGCGATAGTAACCAGCAGCCACAATGCTGCAGCATATTCGACCACCTGCTCCCAATTAGCATTGCTCCCCATAGATGTGGGCTGTATTGGCAGCTCACCAGAAACAGCGGGGGAGGGCGGCAAGTAAGCGGGGTCAATATCACTACCAACTGAGACAATAGACGGCAAGGCTCTATGGGGAACGGGGATCAGGGCCCACAGCCTGTGGAGCGGCAGAACAAAGAGTAGGGAAACGGCTGTTATACTGCGGTATCGCCAGTTTTGGCTGAGACGGCCCCCACTGGCTGCCATCAGCAATTTCAGCAGGATATACGCCGTACTTCCCGTAATGCTGAGCAGGGCAGTGGTTAAAAACAGATTGACGGCCATCTCACATCTCCTTATCCAGCCACGCTTTTAGCTCCTCGCGGTCTTTGGCTGAGAGGGGGGTGTCCCCACAGAGTGCGGCGAAGAACTTTGTCACCGACCCCTGATACATGGTGTCCAGTACCTCCTGGGCCATGCTCTGCATATACGCCGCTTTCGTCTGGATCGGGTGATAGTAGGGCACCCGGCCCCTGCGGTCGGAATCCACCAGCCCCTTCTGGTTGAGCCGGGACAAGAATGTGGCCAGCGTCGAGGCTTTCCAGGTCTTTCCGTGGTGCTCGGCAAAGTAGCTGATCAGCTCCGCCGCAGACATAGGCGCTTCGGAACTCCACAGCACCTCCATGATTTCGGATTCAGTGTCAGTCATTTTCTTGGATCGATCCATCATAGTTACCCTCCTGTCCCAGTGCGTCCACTGTGATAATGATATTCTACTACCGCCTTGTAGAAATGTCAATAGATATTTCTACAAAAGAGTAGCAGAATTATGGTGCGTGGAGGGTATTGCAATTTTCTTCCTGGCCGGGTATAATATCACCATAGAGTATCAGCAGATTGTGTGAGCAATCAAAGTAACCGTGTTACAAAGTGTCCAAAGGCCTGTGGGTCTTTGGGCACTTTTTGCTTTTCTGGGCTACGCCAATCATTTCACGCCTTTGACCGATCAGGCCATAAAGCATACGAGCCGAACAGCCCGTATGCTTTTTTATATAGATACCGCAGTTTTATCCAAATCCATAACCCAAAAAAGGAGGACAAAAAATGTTTCTTGTAACAGATCTTACAGAAAAAGTTCCATTTACCACGAAGATCAGTGACGCGAAAATTGTTCGGGATGTAATCATTGGGATCACCGGTGAGAGCAAGGTGGGGGAGGCCATTTTGAGCATTGTCGGCCATATGCGTTTCGGCGACGAGTTTATCTGCCGGCCGCGCTTCAAAGTGAAGTGTGTCAGAGAAACTGATGCCGAAATTCCTATCACTAACAGTATAGCCGCGACTGCAACTGGTCTGCTGGCTACATGCACTGATGATTATGCTTCCCGCATCTGGAGCCGCATTGACGCTGCTGTAATTACTGATGTGCTGGAGTGTACGGACGAGTGTGAGGAAGGCTACACAGACGGTGATGTGGCGCTGGCAATCGGACGGGCCATTGCTGAACAATTTGGTTTCGAGGTCTGAGGAGGATTTATATGGGTGAATTACATGTTGTTTTTCAAGAGAACAAAATTATTGTCAGCGAGGCTGGGTATCCCACGTACACGTTTCAAATCGTAGATAGTGTTCCGCCCGGTTACACGATATGGAATATAGGAAGGCATCATATGCCAGAAGGTTATGTACCATTTTGCAGATTGTCGGGGAATCAACCATTTCCTGGAGGAAGGAACATTGACGTTGATGCACTGTTTGCAGTCAAGGCTGCCGGGTCATATGAGATTTTGGATGCTATCGGCTACGGCCCGGAAACGGTCGAGGAGATGGAAGCGTACATTAAAAAACACAAAGCTGCTAAACCTGGGAGCTGTGTCTTCGCTGAAGTTCAACGCATGAAAAAAGCACTGCCGTTTTTGCGAAAAATCAAGTGGAGATAATAAGGGGAATCGTGATGACAAAGGAAACCCTGCGAATGAATTTGGAAGCCGGGAGAATAATGGATGAACTCTTCCATTACGCCGCCGGTCAGCAATGTACTATTTATAAAGCTGCGGCATTCACAACTGAAAACGAAATTATTTACATTCCAGATATTTGCCTGAATGACATCCCAATGGACAGACCGCTGGGGAACGGCGAAGAAATCGAGGGAGTCCTCTCAGTATGCTACACTGGCGATGACTTTGTGCAGGAATGCGAGGGAGGCGTTAAGTTAGCAGAGCGGTTGTTCAGCTACTGTGACTGGCAGCACCCATCGTCTGCCTTGCCGGAAGTTGACAATGAGGACGAAGCCATTTAGGATGGCAAAATATATCTACAAAATCTAAGGCCCCAACAAAAGAGAAATGCCTCCCACCAAATGCGGTTTGGCGGGAGGCATTTTTTCATTTTGCGGTGTGACAAATAAGTAATATGTTATGTGGTATGATTGCTATGAACGAATTACCCAGAATAAGACTCACACATTTTCTTCCGGGTCTAAGCGCTGGATGTGGTCTATGCCATAGACCATACCCAGCCCGGAGCCGCAGTCCCAGCTCACGAAGACGGTGCCAATGTCATCCACATGGTTTACAGTGCCTTGGTTACCGGGACTTAATTTGTTGTATTGGTCTGGTCCCATACTAACCAACTCCACACGGCAGCCGATAGGGTACATTTCTCGGATACGCTGAACCTCTTCTTTGGTCGGAAAGTGCATAATTTGACGCCCCTTTCATGTTCCATATTTACTTTGTGCAGGGGATGAACCGGAGCCTGCCGGCTGTGATTGCTTGTGCCAGTTCCTTGGCGACACATTTTGTGGGACCGCCGTTCCAATCATCCTCGTTTACAGATAGGACCATCTCTTTTTCGGTGAAGACCTCGGACGATACCGTCACATCTACCGTTCCAAAGCACCAGGAAAATGGCGTAAACTGTATGGCCTCCTTTTCAAGCATTGCGCCGACTGCCTGCTCCAGGAGTGTGTCAGCCGCAGCATCTGTCTCGGGTGTGTTTTAGGGTGATTGGGAGGCCGGGTAGGCATTCCTGAAATCGTTAAGGCTGAAATCATCCAGGGAGTAGAGATCCAGCCCCAGATCAGCTACCTGTTGACGCGTCAGCGCGCTGTTGACGCGTCAGCGCGCTGTTGACGCGGCCGTCACTGCGGGATAAGTAGATCAAACCATTTTTCGCCTGATAGACGTGGCATTTAATGTTCATGTGCTGTCTCCTCTCATGTATGCCAAACATTTGCCGCCCTCTATGGTCTAGGGGTTTCGCCCAAGAATCAGAGAAGCATAGCAGACGCCGGCGCAGTTGTGGGTGCAATCATCCAGACTGCACTTTGGGCACAGTTCGTTCAGGCAGGCTGACTGTTCCGTCTGGGAAACGCAGCCGCCATACAGCAGGCTGACGACGCCCTGGCTGTATCGCTCATTGAACCAGCGCCAAATATCTTTGCGCTCAGTACCGGCAGGGAAATGGAGAAACTTCGCTTCCATGCGTTCGGTTTTCGGATCCATAGGGATGTCTTCGAGTTCGGCCCAGAGTTGTTCCAGTGCATAGTCGCGCTGGTCTGAACTCCACGTTGCGCCAGCAGGTTTATGATCGCTCATGTTCTTTACGCCTCCGTTTCATCTGTGGGTTCCGGCCCCTCCAAAATAAAGATGGGGAAACAGTCCCAGTTTGCTTCGCCCGGAGACTCAATTCCAAAGAGCTCCAGGATAGCCTTCTGCGTATCCGGGGTCAAATCCCTAAAGTAGATTTCAAGTTCTTCCACGATGTGTTCACCTCCTCGTTGTGATGTCAAGATGTGTTTTGGTGCAATATCTGATTTGCTGGCGGCTGACTATATATAAAAACCGCCTGAGAAATTCTCAGACGGTTTGTAACAGCAATGCTTATTCAATACCGGGCCGGGCAGGCGCCAGCCTCTACATGTCAGGCTATAATAAAAAGCGCCTCAAGGCGCACGCCTTCAGACGCTTTGCAACACAGATGACTGTAATTGCCATGGGCAATTTCGGATACTTTACAAGAAGATTATACCGCATCTTCTAACTGTGTGCAACAGGTATATGCGAGATTTTTGCTCCGTTGAGCTACAGATAGACGGGGAGGCAATCCAAAATTAGATTGCCTCCCCGCCACCGAAATATGCTGTAATTTCTACAGCTATGTCATGGGTGACGTGCTCTGATCAGAAAGCTGTTAGCTTTATAGCTCCCTTCTGCGGACACAGAAGCCGGTCCGTCAAGACTGTCCAGATATTGTTCCCCGGCTTTTGATTTGGAGATATAAATGTCAAACAGGGTCTGAGTAAAATTTTGCTTCACTGGGTGGTAGTCCCTGCTTAAAACAAGTGTCGTGCCCAAGTCGTCAGCTTTTGCACAAGCTAGTTCAATCAGCAATTCACAGACTTGCTTTTCCTGTTCCGGGCCAACACCACTGATATACGGCCGCTCCAGAAACAGGGTCAGTTCCTCAAGCTCAGATGATTTCATATGACGTGAGGCGGCAATATCCTCCAAATCTACAAAATTAAAATCATTGTCGCCACCTTTGGCTGTCGAACCTGTCAGCCGCCCTTTTGTGAGACGCAGGAATGCCCGGCCAACAATACGGCCATCCAAAGATACATACAGCACCTTTTTATTGGAATCAAAAGCTGAAAGAAGACATTGATTGTAAGGGCAATACCGCACAAAAGGGAGGCAGGCAGGGCAAAGATATGGTAAAATGAGGACATGAATAAACAAATGAGTCTGTCCGGATTGCTGGACGAACTGTCGCAGGCACGGACAAAAAAGAAAGAATTTTTAGAGCAGATGGACCGGCTGATCCCGTGGGGGAAATGGGTGGAAGAAATCAAGCCGTGCTATTATAAAGGAGAGCGCGGGAACAAGCCCTACGGGATTGAGTTGATGCTGCGGCTGTATGTGCTGCAAAATCTGTACACCCTATCGGACGAGGGGACCGTGGCGGAAGTAATCGACAGCCGTGCGTTCTCCGACTTCTGTGGAGTGGATTCCAGCAATCAGGTGCCGGACGGAGACACGCTGGGGCGGTTTCGGAACCTGCTGATGCGCAATGGCATACAGGAGAAGCTGTTTGCCCAGGTGACCGGATTACTGGAGGAGCGGGGACTGCTGCTGAAGAAGGGGACAATCGTGGAATCAACCCTGATTTCCGCACCGCCAAGCACCAAAAATGCGGAAAAGAAGCGTGACCCGGAGGCACATTCAACGAAAAAGGGGAACAATTGGCACTTCGGCTATAAGGCACACATCGGTGTGGACAAGGACACCGGGCTGGTGCATACCCTGAAAGTCACTGCCGCCAACGTCCATGATGTGACGATGACGGCGGAACTGCTCACCGGGGAGGAAGAGACCGTCCATGGCGACAGTGGGTATCTCGGGGCCGAAAAGAGGGAAGATGCCGTACTGCGAAATAAGAACGGCAAAAAAATCCGGCAAACTTCCGAGCTGATGGCCGCCGTGGTGAGCTATGCCAAGACCCGGCCTGTGTTCGATGGGTACAAGGCGGCCAAGTATTCAAAAAAGTATCTGGCCCAGCATGAGGCGGAGCTGGCCGACTACCGGGCGTCCAAGGCTGCAATCAATGACATTTTGGGCGGAGCCAAGCTCCCAAAAATGGACGTGCTGAAAAAGGAGCGCCGGGAGCTGACGGATCGGAAGAAAAAACTCTACGCGCAGTACCGGGCAGCGCAGCAGGAAATGCGGGAGGCGGTGGCGGTCAAGGCCAACGTCGATCATCTCCTCGACCCGCCCAGCGGACGGGAAAATAAGGCCCAGGAGCGGTGAGCGACAGGGCCGCAGACAAGGGAGCTTCTGGCCACACTGGCCAGAAGTCCATCGGGTTTGGGGGAACCCCAACAAGCATTTTCGCGGCGCGAAAATCGCAAGTGTCTATACACTTGCCTTGCTTGCCGCTAACGCGCTCCCCCGGAAACCCCTGCAAAAACGCCGGAGGCGTTCTTCCTACGCTTCCGGCGCTTCACGGGCTTTGCGGATGCCCTCTGCGGCGCTCTCTATGATGATTAGCTCTTTTTCGTCCATGCCGTTCAGCATCCGGTCAATGTGCTTTCGGCGTTCGCCCTCTCCGTTGTGCCTGTCCGGGTAGAAAAATTCATCTACGGAAATATCCAAAAGGGTGACAATTTTGTAAAAGGCGTTGAGGCTGGTGTGCTGGCCCTTGTTCTCAATATACATGATGGAACGGGGGGGTGAGGTCTACAAGCTGGTCCAGATGCTCCTGCGTCCAGCCTTTGGCCTTGCGTCTGCGCTTGATTTCTCTGCCCAGGGCGCGACAATCCAGGCGCTTTTCATATTGGTACATTTTCACATCATTCCTATATTATTTTACATTTCAGGGGCAGATATGAGAACGAAATATAATTTTATATTTTAGTAGTATTTTATTTCGCCATCCTTGATGAACGGTCTTAAAAGAGGTAGAATGAATATCACAGCAGAAAGACCGCAAGAATAATGAAAAGTAACTTTTTCCATTTTGCTATAATGAAAACTGAAAGGGGGGAAACCATGAACGGCCATAAGGTTGAGAATATAGCGGCAGTGATTTCCTACATTGAAGCGCATCTCAATGAAAAATTGGATTTAGACACTGTTGCAAATGCGGTTTGTTACTCCAAGTACCACTTGCACCGAATGTTTACAGACACGGTTGGCATCACGCTCCACGACTATATACAGCGCCGACAACTGACCGAGGCGGCAAAACTGCTGGTGTTTTCGGAAAAGCCAATTATTGAAATTGCGCTAATCGCTGGCTATGAAAGCCAGCAGGCTTTTACGTCTATCTTCAAGACTATGTATAAGCAAACACCGCTGGAGTATCGGCAAAATGAGGTCTTTTACCCTCTACAACTGGAGTTTACATTGAACAAAAATCCAACTGCTCCTGATACGATCATACAGGAGATTTCTTATGCTACGCTGGCGGATATTCCCGACTGGATGAATTTTATTACCCTTGTCATTGACGGTTTTCCCTGCCTTGACGAAAGTTCCCATCTGGAACAAATCAAGCAGTATATTCAGCGGCGACAGGCTTTAATTATGCGGGATGGCGCTACTATCATTGGGGCCGCCGCATTTTCCTATCAGACCGGGAGCATCGACTTTCTGGCGGTGCATCCGCAGTACCGGCATTACGGAGTGGCAAAGGCCTTTCTTGACTTTATGATGTGCAATCTATTTATGGGCCGTGAAATCAGCATTACAACGTTCCGCGAGGGGGACAAGGCCGATACAGGCCAGCGAGAGGAATATAAGCGGCTGGGTTTTGCCGAGTCGGAGCTTCTCACTGAATTTGGCTATCCAACCCAGCGGCTCATTCTACCACCAAAACAGGAGAAAGGCGACAATGGATGATAACATTTTAGACCAAAAATGGAGCGCAGGATCACTCCTGCGCTTCGCATTTCCCACCATCGTGATGATGATTTTTATGGGACTGTATACCATCGTGGACACAATATTTGTGGCGCAGTTTGTAAATACAGACGCACTTTCCTCTATCAATATTGTTTGTCC
>ERZ808051.421-NODE-421-length-48750-cov-7.158712_pt1 | contig 48750 bp, 51 predicted proteins | sample MGYA00380199_ERZ808051 | MGnify/ENA primary metagenome ERZ808051 (study PRJEB31490, sample SAMN06133391) | mouse gut metagenome | isolation source: J11 | host: mice | place: China: Chengdu | collected 2015-05 ... | reverse complement strand
GGTGGAGCAGCCTTCCACCTTCACCGGGGCCCTTGATATAGCCATGGACATCGAAGACTATGAGTTGATCTCCGACAGCGAATGGGAATATGGAAAGCAGGTACTCCGCCGCATCGGGGCAGATGATGAGCTCATTGACACCATCGACGGGTATATGGATTTTGCCCAGTTGGGCAGAGACTCCATGGCGGATGATGGCGTCCGGCGGACGGAGTTCGGTCTGGTGCGCCGGCTGAGCAAGCCTTTTTCCGAGCCGGAGGTCGGGCAGGCCATGCTGTAAAAGGTTGTGCTGGACTTCTTGCCGAAGTTGTGGTATTTGTGTTTGCTGCAAAATCAGAAGAAAGGGATGAAACCATTGCAAATCAATATCTACAGGGATAAATTGCTGGGCGCCCGCCTGTTCGGAACCCCGGTGCTGTTCAGTGCCCAGCCCATCCCCCGCGAGGACGTGCCCCAGGGCTGGTACTGCTACGACCTGCGGGGTACTGCCCGACACTCGGATGAACCCCACGCACTGGTGGATATGGCGGAGGAAAATCACACCGGTTCGATCCTCTCCTGCCTGCCGCTGAAAAAAGCCCGTTCCCAGTTCCGGCTGGTCAAGGATATGTTCCAGATGACCGGTACAAATCCCAGCTTGGCGGAGTTCTGTGCTGAGGAAAAGATCCGCTGCCCTGAAATACCTCTCCGCCATCAGCTGTGCCCCGCGTCCCCCGAGGATGCGGGGCTTTTCTACGCCCAGACGCCGGAGAGGGATGAGGAGCTGGGCGCCATCGGCCATGTCCGCATCGACTTCGGACACAATGGACGGGAAGGATTCTACCACACCTGGTGGCCCAGGGGTCCTGAAGGGCTGAACACGCAGGAATTCAGGGATGAACTGGATGCAGTGGTCAATGACCTGCGAAAAGGTGTCCTGAAGGACCTCTCCTCTATGCGCCGGTACTGCTCTGGCAGCGAGGGGGCTATTGAGGGCGGTACCTGCTGTCAGAACTACGGCTTCACGCTGGAGACAGAGCGATACCTCTACCGTCTGAGGTGTAACCCCATAGAGGGCGACTATCAGTGCTATCTCAGCTGCTTCGACAAACAGGCCCAGCAGATGGGGATGACAGAGTCTGGCACAGAACAGAGGGTCTGTCAACCCGAAATACCGCTCCAACATACGCTGTCCCCCACTCTTCCCGAGGATGAAGGACATTTCTATGTATATGATAGTTCCTCCCAAAGGCATTTAGAGTTAGGAATCGTTGGTCAGCTCCGATTCGATTTCGGATCTTCTCCCGGTCAGGTCTGGCGCACATGGTGGCGCAGGACAGACAAAGATATGAGGACTCCGGAGTTTAAAAAGGAGTTGGAGCAGGTGGTGGCCCATATGCGCCAGGAGGTGCTTAAGGACCTGGATAGTATGCGGCATTGGTGTAAGGAAAATGGCGGTGTGCTCAAAAACGGTCAGGACTACGGCTATATGGTGGAGACAGAACGCTACCGCTACTGCCTGCGGTGCAGTCCTTCGGACAAGAGTGATCAAGCATATCTGACCTGCTTCGACAAGCAGGCCCAGCAGATGGGACTGACGGAAAAAGGGCGCCAGGCACTCCAGGACGCAGCCAGACCTGCACTCCCCCACAGCTATGACTGGTATGTGATCGAGCATATCAATACTCCTGAGCGGCGGCTGGATCACCAACTTCCGCTGGAGGAGGCCATACAGTTATATGCCAGCCTCGACTGCAAGGACAAACGGCTGGGCGTTACTAAGGACGGCATTGCCGCGGTGGTTCTGGCCATCCATTGGGAAGGCCGTGAGTGGCTGTCTATGGACCGGCTGAGACTGGACAGCTTCAAGGATGACCCGGTAGTGGCGGATGCTGCCGCCCATCTCCGGCAGGTACTGGACGAAAGCCCGGCTGTCGGGCGGGTCACCTTCGCCAGTGGGGAACGGTGGAACTATACCGATCCGCAGAAGTACCTCCAGACTGTCCGTGAGGAACTGCCCTGCCATGCCACCACTGGCTTCCGCTGTGAAACCCTGACCGATGACCCGGAAATCCGCAAGGCCGTGGACGATATGCTCTGCGACCTGTATGGTGAGGAGAATCCCCGCCGGATCGAGGACTACGGTGGTACCGGCATGACGATGGGAGGTATAGGCTGATGAGTGAATCAGATCGGATTTTATATCCCAGAGCCGCGCTGAAACAATGGCTTGGCCGCGGAGCCTCCCAATCTTCTTATAATCTGGATGAGTTTCTGAAACTGATTGAGCCGACCTATCAGGCGTATGAGGAGTACATCCGAAGATGTGTTGCCGGTCTGACTACAGTCGCCGCACAGCGGGCGGCGCTCCATCAGGAGGAAGATATCACAAAACTGCGGGAGATTATTCTGAAATTGGTGCCATTCTGGGGCTTGGATGGAGGCGCCTACGCGGATAAAGAAACCTCCATCCAGCTGGAACGGCAGTACAGAGAATCATTTGACCAGGCCGTGTCAGCCGCGCGGAGATCCGGTCAGTCTCCCGCGCTGCCAGACAGCGCCAAAAATGATATTTTAATCGCATTGGAAATTCACCGTCAGGAGTTGGAAAACGACGGCGAACTGGATGACTGGATTGAGGAATGTGTGTCGCTGCAAAAACAGCTACGGTCAGAGTGGCAGATGAGCGCTGATCTCTCCCAGCAGGCAGCGCCGCAGATCGAGAGCGATGATTACCAGCTGGCAGCGCCGACAATGGAGGGTATGAGCTTATGAAAGACCTCGTTCAATGTACGGTTTCCCGCAATGATTTCCAGCGGTGGCTGGACTGGGGAAACGCGCCTTTGACAATCTGCACGGGCGAGAAAGCCATCACGATGCTCCTCAAAATCGAAAAGAAGCCGGTTGACTATCTGTACCAGACTGCTGTGGAAGCAGACAGCTGTATCTCCTGGAAAAACGGCCTGACGTTTTGCGGTGTACATGACATCAAAAACCACACCCTATATCTAACGGAGCGTTTGACAGCCGTCCTCACAGACGGCCAGATCCCATTCGTGGCCAGGGCCATCCCCTCTGTGGTAAATGAGATATGTGCCAAAATCAATCAGCGCGTAGAACAGATCATCGCGAATGACCGGAGCAACCTCCCCACACAGATAGTCTCCAGCGGGCAAGCGAAGCGCGATCTTCAATATTATCAGGACTACGGCGCCAAAGAAGCGGCAATCTGCCAAATTTTTGCCAACCAGGCGCCAGATGAACAGTTCCACAGCGACTATATTCTGAATGAACTGCCCGAGACCGCTTTTATGGCCTGGCTCCAGGACCCGGAGGGCTTCATTGAAACAGAGGCGGATCAGCATATCAAAATCAATCAGGAGAAGTTTCTCCTGCAATTCCTGAAAGATGACGCTCTGTTAGAGGAATATCAGGCGCTGATGCAGGATACCGAAAACCCTATCCACCGAATGAAAGCCATCACGGAGGCAATAAAAGCCAGCGGTGCTAAAACGGTTACCGTCACGGTTCAGAAAGATGGCGCGGAACTGACTTTTAAGACAGGGGCGAATTCCCTGACAGGACATAGGAATTATTACAGCACCTATGATATTCCCGCACAGGACCGCCGCGAGTTTGAGCGGCTGTTTGGCCGCAGCGCCAATTATACAGCTGAGGACATCACCAGGATTACCTACGGAAAAAATACGATTTATGAGACTCCGCCTATCCAGGCTGAGGATATGGCGGAACATATTGGAATGGGAGGAATGCAGCTTGGATAACAGAGAACAGACAGCGCCGGTCCAGTGTGAGAACACCCGCCGCAATACCATTGATGAATTGCTTGCTGGGATGGAAATGAGCAAGTCCGATTTCTGGGAGCTGATTGCCGGGGCAAAGAAGGAATGCGGTCAGAATATGGGCTCATCCATCAATTGGCTGACCAGTCAGCTCATTGCCCGCGGCCCCCAGCAGACACAAGACTTCCACGACATTCTGAACGGGTACATGAGTTTATCATATCAGTATGGGCTGTGGACCGCTGCCTCTCTGATGTGTGAAAACGGCTGCTCAGACGACAGTTTCATCGACTTCCGCGCATGGCTCATCGCCCAGGGCGAGGAAATCTACCTGGCCGCGTTGGCCGATCCGGACTCTCTGGCGGATGTGGAAGCCTATGGAGGCTGCCAGTTCGAGGAATTGTTCTACATCGGAAACAAAACAGTGAAGCATTTGACCGGCAAGGACGCCTATAAAAACACGGACCCGGACGCATACAAAGCACTGGTAGCGGAGTTAAAAAAAGGTATTACCTATGGAGAAGGCGTCGACTACCCCTACGAATGGGATGAGGTTGAGGAGTATCTTCCCCGCCTGTGCGAGAAGTATCTGGAACCGGGCGCTGTGGAGTTCCATCTGAAGTCTCACCACACAATTTGGTTCTCCGACTGTCCGGACATTCAAGAGGCCCGTGAGGGCGGTCCCCCGCAGAGACATGGGCCGCAAACCGATATAAAAATGGAGGGAATGTAAATGGACCGGATACCGAAAGAATGGCTGGAGTTCCTGCGGGAGCAGTTCCCGCAGGGCAGCCGGATCAAACTCAGAGAGATGAAGGATGACCCCTGCCCGGTGGAGCCTGGGAGCATGGGGACGCTGAAGGGCATCGACGACGCCGGCCACTTTCTGGTGAACTGGGACAGCGGCCGCAGCCTGAATCTGGTGCTGGGGGTGGACAGCTTCTCTGTCCTGCCCCAGCACCTCCAGACGTTGAAGCTGTACGCCCCCATGACCGCGGAACTCTTTGAACCCGATGAATACGGCGGAATGGATGAAGACGGTATTCCGCTGAACGGGCAGGATCTCCGCCACTATGCTGACAGTATCCTGGCCGCCCTGATTCGGGAACGGATGCCGGAAGAAGCGGAGCGCGGCATTATGCACTGGTACGGAGAAGATGATGCTGTGGATCGCAAGGTCCGCTCCGTTCTATTCACCATAGAGGAACGGGAAGGCCGGCTCTGGACAGTAGCGGAGTGCAAGGTAACAGAGACGCTTACTCCCGCGGAGCTGGACACTCTGGCCGATTATCTGGGCGGGCAGATGTCGGACGGCTGGGGCGAGGGCTTTGAGCAGCGCAATATCGGCATCGGAGATGGCTGTGAACTGTACGTCCACCTGTGGCAGAGCAAGGACTGGAGCATCATGCCGGAACAGGACCGCTTTGATCCCCATTTCGCTGAGCGGCTCCCGGATATGTGCTTCTCTGTGCTGCCGGATGACGGCTCCCTGATCTGTATTACGAGAGACGCCGGCTATCAGGTATCGGAGCACAGCAGTAAAAAGCCCGGCCTGAACCGGCACATGGCGGACTACCGCAACCAATGCCGTGGGATCAGCAAGGCTCAGGAACATGCTATGCTGGGCGGCTGCATCCATGGCTGGGACTCCCCCGCCGCTGATCCCAGGACCTATGAGCAGACTCCACAGTTGATGGGAGGGATGACCCTTGGATAAGGTATTCGATATCTATCTGGCCAGGCAGGATCAGCCAGACAGCGGTGCTTGTGCGGAGCTGTCTCTCCCCACAACGCCTTATGAGATGCGGGACGCCATTGAAAAGCTCCGGCTGGCCGAGGGCGAAATTCCATACTGGGAGATTACAGAGTACCGCCAGTTCGAAGAACTGTCCTCTGTTCTGAACGACAACTGCGGGCTGCAGGACCTGAACGCTCTGGCGCAGAAGCTGTCAGAGCTGGATGAACGGCAATGCACCGCCTTCGTGGGACTTCTGGCCATAGAACATAGGAAAAATCAGACTATCCCAATCTCAAGTTTGATTGACATCGCCCATAACACGAATTGCTGTCATGTAGTGGATACGGCCCTGAACGACTCCCAGTTGGGTCTCTTCTGCGTGGAAAATGGATTTCTTCCTGAACTGGAGAATCTTCCGGATGCAGCGTTCAATCTGCTAGATTTCGAACGGATTGGGCGGGAATACCGCCTGCGGGAGGGAGGTGTATTCATAGAACGCAGCGCGGACCATCCCGGTGGCTATGCAGAACAGTGTGATGCGCTGGTGGAGATATATAAATCGCTGGATCTGACACCTAAAACGCCGGACTACGCCATCCTGCTGGAACTATCAAAGGGTTTCTTTGACGATGCTGGCTATGACAGCGGCAAGAACGTCAAGCTGAAGCTGCCCGCCTCGCAAGAGAAACTGGACAACGTATTAGAGGCTGTGGAGGCCTGGGACTGGCGGGAGGTGGGCTGGAGCTGTCTGGACTGTTGCGTCCCCGCACTGGCAGACATGATCTCCGACGCTGAGGAGGGGATTGACTTCCTCAACCAAATGGCACAGGGGCTGGCGGATCTGGAGCCGCAGGCCCTGACCGCATATAAAGCCCTTCTGGAAGCCACGGACTGCAAGGACCTTCGGAGTGCCGAAACGCTTATGGATTCTCTGGACAACTACATCTTCTCCCCGCGGTACAGCTCCCCCATCGAAGTGGCGAAGGGGGAGCTGTCTGTTGTCCTCTGCGCTGAAGCTGCGGAAACCCTTACCCCTCATTTGAATCTGTATTCGTATGGACAGGCGCTGATCGAGAAATGCGGCGGCGTTTTGACTCCATACGGGCTGATTGAGCGCGAGGATCACCAGCCGGTCCTGTCAGCGGAGAATATGCCCCGTCAGGGTGGAATGGAGATGAAGTAATATTATGAGGATTGCTGCAGCCCGAAATCCGCTCTGGATATCTCCCAAAATCTCCACTGCTGTGATTGAATATCCCGCTGTGAAATGACCGAACGTCTAAATGTAGGCGGGACAGAGAGAATTGATGCAATCCCGCTGACCAACCGGACACTCGCCTAAACGCATACGACTATAAAAATACCATCAGGGGCCGTTTTTCCGGGAGGAATCAGCGGCCCCTGTTTTTTTATGTCCTTTTTCGGGAAAGCGGCCCCGGGAAAGGAGTAAATCATGAGAGAAGAACGACTTTTGAGCTACCTGAAGGGGGCCTGTTCCGGCAGGAAATACCGGGTAGGCGGCGCGGAACTGGAGAAGGCGCTGGGCCTGAGCGGCACGGACCTGCGCAAGCTGGTCAACCGGCTCAGGCGGAAGGGCGTCCCCATTGCCAGCGACCGGCAGGGCTACTTCTACGCTGCCACCGCCGGCGAGGTCTACACCACCATCCGCCAGCTGAGACAGATGGTCACTGGCCTGGAGAAGGCCATCGCCGGTCTGGAAACGGCGCTGGAAAAATTCAGCGAGACTGGCTGCGCTGGAGGTGATCCCCCCTGAACAGCTTTATGAGCTGGGTGGGCGGCAAGAAAGCTCTGCGCGAGGCGGTGGTCAAACGATTCCCCCTGAACTATTCCCGGTACATCGAGGTCTTCGGAGGGGGCGGTTGGGTGTTGTTCCACAAGCCGCCCCGCAGGGACTTTGAGGTCTATAACGATTTCAATGGTCTGCTGGCCAACCTGTACCGATGCGTGCGGGACAAGCCAGACCTGCTCATCAACGCCCTGGAATATGTCCTCAACTCCCGCGAGGATTTTGACCGGATACGCAGAGCCCTGGACACGCGCCGGCCCGCCACAGATATCCAAAGAGCGGCCTGGTTCTATCAAATCATCCGGCACAGCTACGCCTCCGGTCTCAAGAGCTTCGGAAGCCAGCCCCACGATATGTGGGCCAATTTCCCGCTGATCCAGCAGGCCCACCGTCGGCTGAAGGATGTAGTGGTGGAGAATCAGGACTTTGCACGGCTCATCCACCACTACGACCGGGAGGACAGCCTGTTTTACTGCGATCCGCCCTATCACTCCACTGAGGGGTATTACCAGAACATTGGGGAGGGTGGATTTACAGAGAAGGATCACATCCGCCTGCGGGATGCTTTGCTGGACATAGAAGGGAAATTCCTGCTGTCATACAATGACGACGCCTTTGTCCGTGACCTTTACAACGCCCCGGGCATCCAGATTGAGGCGGTAACCAGGTTGAACAACATCAAACAGCGATATGATCCCAACTGCCAGTTTTCCGAGGTCTTCATTGCCAACTACGACATGGACGAGCGTGGGCTGTATCTGCCCAGACAAATCAATTTATTCGACTGATATGGAGGAAAACGATATGAAATTCATCTGTGAATCCGCCCCCCAGGGGCTCCGAATCCCTACCGCTGCCCTGAATCTGAGTCATATTCCTTACGGTGGGAAGGTGGAGCTGCATACGCTGGACTGCGCTCTGGTCCTGCTGAAGGGAGAACTGACCGCACCTGAACTGATTTCTGTGGCGAAGCAGCTCCACAATACGGCAGAGGAGCTGTATGCGCATCTGGCCAAAGTCTGCGGCCCCTGCGAGAACTGCGAAGAAAGTGGCTGCCCCTATGACGCATTGGAGGAGGAATCCATTGATCTGCCCGGCTACCTGCGCCAGGAGGCGGGCATCCCGGAGGATGCCAAGCTGTGCGCCAAGGTGCATGAGGCGTCTGGCTCTGTGATTATCTCGGCGGCCGGCTACCGCTATGACCTGCGGGATGTGCCTCTCGAGCTGCTGGACATCTTCGGTGATGCAGGGAGCTGTCTGGGCGAGCTGGAAGAACACATGATACTGGAGGATATCATCTATGGAAGCTAACTTTCTCTACCTCTACCCTAACTCCAGGGCGGAGGCCAGACGCCAAAAGGAAACACAGATGCATGAGGACAGCTTTCGGGAGAATGTCCGCTGCGCACGCGCCATAGAACAGGCCGTTCAGGAGCATTTCGATGAATCCAGTGGGGTACTGAAAGAGGGCAGCGCCCAGTCTGTACTGGAGGAGTTCGGCTTTAAGCGGGTAAACTTTGTCCTCGCCAATTCCCTGAAAGAACTCAAGAAGTCTGCCTGCGGACATCTGGTCAGCGACGAAATTTACCAGTGGGGTCAGGGGACGTTTGTGCCCCCGGATGGCAAATATAACTGTTGCTATGCGGTGGACACCGCCGCCCAGCTTTTGGAGGGGTTCATCGGTCAGGTCCGAGAAGCATACCAGGCATTGGGGTTGTTCGGCCTGGAGCACTGTGTTGGTAAGCGGCATGAACAGGACTTCAGGGACAAGGTGCTGGTGATGAATCCTCACACTTTGCGGGAAAGCTTCTGGTCCCCCAAAAACATGCTCTGGTATGGCGGGGGCGGCTTTGGATGTTCTCCTGAGTCCAGAGGCCGTGCGGTCTATGCCACCTGTCTGGGCGACGGTGAGAAGACCCGCTGGAACCGGGATGACTTTTTGGGGGTGCTGGATGAGCAGTATCTGCCGGACTGGGCGCGGGAAAAGCTGGAGGAGCTTCGTGGTCCCAATCAAGAGCCGAACTGCGGCCCTGTCGCAGATGGCTTCATAATGCAATGAGAGGTGAATGGATTGAAGTTATCCTTTTATACAATAGATGACCTGCGGCTGGGCTATGATCCCCAGGGCGAACAGGGCTGGCGGCAGTCCCGCTTCCTGGACTGGCGGGATGCGTTGGAGCAGTACCGCTCCCTACCGGACAGCTCCGTCAAGGTCTTCGGCCTCAGTAATGGGGAGCAAGATGTGGAGCTGGTGCGCCGCCTGTCCACCGATACCGGCTCTACCACCTGGGAAAACACGCTGGTTCTGGACTTCCTCGCCCTCCCCCTTTGGAAAAAGGAGGAGGGCGTAATCTCTTTGGCCAGGGAATTAGTGTCCTGTCTGGATATCCGCTACTGTCTCGCCACGGACATGCTGGTCCCCGTCCCCGGAAATCGGAACACCTCCAAACAGCGGCTGAAGGGCAAGCGCCTGTGGCCTGACGTCCCAGGCATTCCGGAATCCGCCGTCCGCTGGCTGTACCTGTCCGGTGCCGGCTGGATATCTCCCACGGAGCTGAAGCGCCGCTATCCCGCGCCGGAACAGTCCTTCTGTTACCCCGTCATATCCAAATACCGGGTGGACGGAATCAGGAAGGGACACTTTGTCCCGCTGGAGCTCACCTATTGGGAATATAAAATGTTGGTTCGCCGCACCCAGGAGTGGCTTGACCATAAGAAAACGTAAGGAGGAAAAGATTATGAGCAACAAAACCACGCATCAGAGCGCCCCTGCCCAAGGGACACTCCCCATGGAGCTGGAGGTAAAGATCTACTCCGTGAGTACCAGCGGAAATGTGCTGGCCAATGCCTCGGTGACTCTGAACGGCTGCTTTGCCATCCGGGGAGTCAAGGTAATCGACAGTGAGAACGGCCCCTTTGTCTCTATGCCCAGCTATAAGGGCAGAGATGGTTACAGGAACGTCTGTTTTCCCTGCACCAAGGAGTTTCACCAGCAGTTCAGTGATGCGGTTGTGGCCGCATACCAGCAGGCGCTGGAACAGCTTCCCCAGCGGCACCAGGAACAAGAAGCACCCCCTGCACCGTCAATGTCAATGTGATAAGGAGTGAACGATGATGAAAAAATTATCCGCCCTGTGCGCCATGGCTCTGATTCTGACCATGACACTGTCCCCCACCGCTTACGCCGCAGTTCCGCCGCCCAGCCCGGCCTGCTATCCCACCTCCGTTATCAGGAGCGAGGATGGCGCTGAGGTGCGCAAAATCTATGACCTGAGCCCGGAGGAAGACCCTGCCGGAATTGCCCGGTCCGACTTCGAGCAGGAGGGGTTCCGCTATACGCTGGTGGACCTGCTCAAGCAGGAAACCCCGGAGTATGAGGAGCGGTATCACACCGAGACAGTCTCCATCCCCAGCAAAAGCAAGGACATGGAATCCGTTCTGGCTCTGCTGCCCACTGAGAAAGAGTTTGTCACCGAGGACGGTCTCACCGGAACCCTGGCCCTCCAGCTGGATACGGTCCAGATTGAGGTGGCCGGATATGGAAGCTCCACCAAGGATGTCTCCGCCACCCGCAGCTACCCCAATCTGGCCAGCCAGGATACCGCCAACATCCCCAAGACCATCCAGGACGGCGGGCGCACCTTGACCCTCCAGAATATCAATTGGCAGACAGACAACACCGCAAATATGGACGGCTACGCAGTGGGCGACCGCTACACCGCAGTGGCCACCTATACCGGCTCCGCCACCAGCAGCTACGTCAAAGGCTACACCGTCATTGCTGATTACGCCGGCTCTGTCAGCCGGATCGCCCTGAACAAGACCCGGTATGTGGCCATCTTTGAGGGTACGCCGCTCAAGCCGATTGAACCGGAGCCCACCCCTGATACTCAGACTCCGGCCAGCTTCAACTGGCCCCTGCTCCTCATCCCTCTGGGCGTCATTGCTGTGGGTGGAGCCGGGATTGGAGCCGCCCTGTTTTTGAAACACCGTAAAGAAAACGAGGAGGAGACCGAATGAGAAAGTTTACCGTTATTTTCTCGACCCTATGCCTGTCCCTGGTCCTCACAATTCCCGCCAGCGCGGCCGGGCCTTTGGAGTACAGCATCAATGCCCCCGGCACCCCGGAGTATGGCAAACCTTCGTCCTTTGAGGTGGTGCATACCGCTGACAACGGCGCCATGAAGAATGAGGACGTGAGCAAGAATGCCGCCCTCATCCCACCCGGCTTCGGCAGCTACAGTGCCGACACGCTGAACACCGGCACACCCCTGACGCCCAATCTGGTCCCGGGCTATCAGCCTGTCTCCGGGGCTGTCATCAACGGCGGTTCCGGCGTAATCCAGCCTCCCGCCATGGGCAGTGGAAGTTCCAGCGGCTCCGTTTTTGTCCCCGGCTCATCTACCGTGACGGTGACCGGCCCTGGCGGCTACACCAAGGTGACAGACGATCTCTACTACACCGGGGGGCATCTGGGTACGCTGAAGATACCCGCCATCGGCCTGAACGTCAAGATCTATCAGGGTACGGACAGCGCCGCGCTGAAGAAGGGGGCGGGACACTTTGAGGACACCTCCATCTGGGATGGCAATGTGGCATTGGCCGCGCATAACCGAGGTGTGACCAACCATTTCGGACAGATCCATACCCTGGAGGTGGGCGACAAAATCACCCTGACCACCCGGCTGGGCACACGCACCTATGCCGTTACCAGCGTGTCCAAGGTGGCCGAGACAGATCGCAGCGCCCTTGCCCCCTCCACCAATAATATGATCACCCTATACACCTGCGTCCGCAATCAGCGGGAGCAGCGATGGTGCGTCCAGGGTGCTGAGGTTCGGTAATATGCTTTGTTTTCACCCCCGTTTTTCTCCGCTTTGAAGCTTCTCTTTTGCTGGACTTTTGGCCTTTCTTCCCGTATCATTGGACTTGCAAAGCCCAATGTTATCGAAGGAGGAAAAACAATGAACCGAAATATGATGATCGCTCTGGCCACCAGCATCCTGCTCACTGTCAGCGCCCCTGCCGCCCTGGCCGCCGAGGTCCCCACCGAACAGGAGACTGCCGCCGCGAGCCTGCAGGCCCAGGGGCTTATGGCAGGAGATGAGAACGGCGACCTGCACCTGAACGACAACCTGACCCGCGCCGAAATGGCCGTCCTTGTCAGCCAGATCTGCATCAACCCGGAGCACATCGCCTGGGAGCGCGACTTCTATGCCAGACTGTGCGACGCAAACTTCAACGACGTCCCGAAATGGGCCAAGACCTATGTGGGCGTGTGCGCCTCCAACGGCATCATGGCCGGCTACGGAGAAGGCATCTTCGCCCCATCCGACCCGGCGACTCCTCAAATGGCCTGCGCCGTCATCCTCCGCTGGCTGGAACGGGACGGCTGGGACTATGACACCGCCTGCGACAAGGCGGCGGAACTGGAACTGATCCCGGCAGAAGCCCTGACAGGTGATACCATCACCAGAGGAGACATGGCAATCCTGATCAAGAGAGCCCAGGACTATATGGCCTGGCTCCAGACCCTGTAACGACACAATAGACCCTATCATCAGGCGGCTCCGGCAGAAATGCCGGGGCCGCTCATTTTATTCGGAGGTATGTCTATGAAAAAGCGGTTTCTTTCCCTGTTCCTCGCATTCGTGATGCTCCTGGGCATCCTGCCCATCTCCTCCTTCGCCGCCTCCAGTGAGGACGAGGCCCTGGGTGAGGTGGACATCTTCAACGGAGACCACGAGATTGGCTACCTGTCCATCAACGGCAGCGTCAGGAAGCAGAAATACACCTATTACAACTTCAAGACCGCAAACGGTTATATCCGAGAAACACCAGCCTACTGCGTCAACCCGGACCTCTTTGGCGTCCCCCAGACTGTGGGCCCTGGCGAGAGCATCAAATATCTGGCCAACGAAAAGGCCAGCGACCCCAAGGTGGTGGGTATCATCTGTAACGGCTATCCCCACTACAGCCTGGAGGGCCTGAATCTGGATGACAAGTATCAAGCGTATTACGCCACTAAAATGGCCCTGTGGTGCTATCTCATGCCCGCATGGAACATCAATAATCTGAAGGTGGCCCCCGGTCTGAGCGCTGCGGACCAGGAGATTGCCAACCGGGTGCTGCATGCGGCCAAAACCATTTACCAGCGCGGTACCACCTACAACTACATGCTGGAGCCCAAGCTCACCGCCACCCCGGACAAGTCGGTGGCCTACCCGGTAACGGTAGACGGCAGACAGTACAAGCAGCAGGTCTTTACTCTGCGCAGCGAGACCTTTGTCTACGGTCTCAAGGTCGGCGTGGCCTTTTCCGATCCCGGCAGTGTCCCTGCCGGGACCCGTATTGTGGATATGGACAACCAGGATATCACCGATGTAATCACAGATGGCTCGCTGGGCAGCTTTAAGGTGCTCTATCCCGTGGACAGCATCAAGGGAGAGACAGGCAGCGTCCAGCTCTCCCTGACCGCCTCGGTGGCCAAGTACGCTGTCATGTACGCTATCTGTGCAGAGAAGGACAAGTACGGCAATTTGCAGAACTACATCTGCGATGTGGACAACAATCAGCACATGGAACTGGCTGCCGTCAGCAATTACTACGATTCCCCGGAGGAGGAAATCCCGGATGAAACGGCGCTGCGGATCATCAAGCTGGAGGAGGGTACCGAGATGCCCCTGGAGGGGGCAGTCTTCTCCGTCTATGACCCTGTGGGCCGGAAGCTGGGCTCCTACTCCACCGGCCCTGACGGGACGGTCACCATCCCACTTACCCTGGAGGGCCACTACACCGTGACCGAGGAGATCCCGCCCCAATATCATCTTCTCCCCAACATCACCACCCAGCACGCCGATGTGGAATATAACAAGGTGGCAAAGCTGACTTTTTGGAACGCCCCTTATGGCTCTCTCAGAGTGCAGAAGCTGTCCAACACCGGCGCCCCCCTCAACGGGGTGACGGTGCAGATCAAGCACATCGAGAGCGGAGAGGTAATCACCGGCAAAACCCAGATTGGGGGCGCGGTGGTTTTTGACAATCTGAAACAGGGCGGTTACGAGGTGAAAGAGGTGGCCGGTATCGAGGGCTGGATCGCTGAGACCGACACCGTCCAGACCGTGGCTGTGGTCTCCGGCGAGGAGTCCACAGCCACTATCGTCAACAAGGAGCTGCCCGGCCTGCGCATCATCAAATATGATCGGAAAAATATGATCCTGCTGCCCGAGGTTACCTTCGCAGTCTATCGGGACGGCGAATTTCTGGGCAATTTTCAGACGAACGCAGTGGGTGAGATTCTGATTACCAACGCTCAGCCCGGCACCTATCGCGCCTTCGAGGTAGATACTGGTAATGACGGGCTGATTCTGGATACTACCCCCCAGGAGGTGGAGCTCCACGCCGGGGATGGCATCAAGGAGCTGCTGTTCTTCAACGACGTAAAACCCGGCATCCACCTCATCAAGGTGGACAGCGCCGACCTCTCCAAGCCCATCCCCAACGCAAGGTTCAAGCTGGAGGCGGTAGACGGGAGCTGGGGCCCGGTGGAGATGACCACGCTGGAGGACGGGACCATCGACCTGTCCAAGCTGCCTGCGGGCGCGGCGGTGGTAACAGAGCTGGACTGCCCCGGCTATGTGATCGACGACGCCCAGCGCATCATTGAGCTGAAACCCAACGAGGACGCGCAGTTTGTATTTACTAATAGTAGGCTGCCTTCCCTCCACCTTTTAAAAACCAGCTCAGACGGCTCACCGCTGGCGGGGGTCTCCTTCCGCCTGGCGAAAATCGAGGATGGAAGTCGGTATCTGGACCGCACCACTTCGGCCACGGGCGAGATTTTGTGGGAGGGCTTGGAGCCTGGTGTGTACTCATTGAAAGAAACCGCTACAGTATCCAATCACATCATCGACCTGCGGGAGTACCATGTGGAGCTGTTCCCGGGCAAGACCAGCACCATCTGTCTGGAAAACCAGAAGCGGCCCAATTTGTATGTTTACAAAAATGACGCAGACGATGGCACCCCGATTAAGGATACCGTTTTTCTGGTAAAGGCGGCGGACGGCCACAGTGTGGACGAGATCAAAACGGACAGCGAGGGAAAAGCCACGCTGTCCAATTTACTGCCCGGAATATATGAAATTTCGGAAAAGTCCGTGCCTTCGCCCTACCTCAAGGACGCCGACCCACAGCTTGTCACCCTGTACCCCAACCGCGACCACAAGGTGTATTTCGAGAATCACAAGCGGCCGGTTATTAAGATCATCAAGGAGAATGCCGTCACCTTTGAGCCGCTGGCCAATGTGCCCTTCCGGGTGTGGTACAGCTCCAATCACACCAGCACCGGCGAGATCAACGACCTGGGGACATTCTACACGGATGAAAATGGCCGAATTGAATTGAATGGGCCGGAGATGGGCGAGCTGGGCCTGCGGGACGGCTGGTTTCGTGTGCAGGAACTGGAGCCGCTGAAGGGCTTTGCCAAGGCCGACCCCGATACACAGGAGGCGTTTGTCCCAGCCGGACAGAGCCACACCTTCCGCTTCCGCAACCGGCCTTTGAGCGCCATATGTGTCTGGAAATACGACAGCCAGCACCCCAACGTGGCCATCGAGGGGGCGGTGTTCCAGGTCAAGTACCTCTCCGGCAATACCTCCGGTACGGGCGGCACCGTCATTGGCACCTACCGCACCTCGGCCAACGGCTCCTTCACGGTAACAGGCTGTAAGGCCGGCACCTACGTCATCGAGGAGCTGTCCAGTGATGGGAACCATGTAATCGACACACCGCCCCAGACCGTCTACCTCTCCGGCGAGGAGCAGGAGGTGGTACAGGTCTATTTTGGTAACAGCGCCAAGGGCTCTCTGTTGGTAAAAAAGGTATCGGCCAGTGACGGCGCGCCCCTCAGTGATGTGGAATTTTTCGTGACAACGGCGGATGGGGCCGTGGTTGGAAATGCCAACGGCAAGTTTGTGACGGACAGTTCAGGCAGCTTCCTGGTGGAGAATATCGACCCAGGAACCACGCTGGTAGTTAAGGAGGTCAGGGCAAAAACAGGCTACCTGCTGGACGACACCCCACAGACCGTTCAGATCAAAGCCGGACAGACCGTTACCCTGGAATTTCGCAACAAGCCGCTGGGAAACCTCATCATCCACAAGCTGTCGGGAGCGGACAGGAAAACGCCCTTGACCGGGGTGCAGTTTAAGATCACCTATGCGGACGGCAAGGTGGTGGATGCTGAGGATGGTAAGCTATCCTCCAATGGGCTGTACTTCACTGATTCCGAGGGCCAGATCATCCTTTCCAATATCACAGGAACCGTCATCTGTACCGAAGTGGAGAGTGTCCCCGGCTATACCATCGACCCCAATACCCGCACTCAGACGGTGGTGGTCAACCCGGACGACACACAGCACCTCTACTTCTACAACAACCCCGTAGGCGGAGTGGAGATTATCAAGGCGGTGGAAGGGAACGAGGAAAAGCGCATACCCAATGTGACCTTTGAAATCCGCCGCATGGATGACGCTCTGGTGGATACGGTCACTACCGGGAAAGATGGCCGGGTCTTTGTCACACTGGAAGCCGGGAGCTTTTATGCGGTGGAGACAAAGTGCCCGAAGGAGTTCAAGCTGGACAGCACCCCCCACTATTTCGAGGTGAAAGCCGGGAAAGCCACGCCGCCCCTGGTTGTGACCAACAAAGCTCTGAGCGGTATCCTCATCCATAAAATTGACAGTGATACCAAGGAGGGGCTCTACGGAGTAACCTTCCTGCTCTACGATGCAGACAAGAATCCCATCGGGCAGTACAGCAGCGATGACAGGGGGTATGTCCATATTGACGATCTGCCCGGAGCTGGCCGCTACTACCTGCGGGAGCTGGAGAATGACGGATATCTGGTGGATACCCAGCTGAAGACCGTAAATGTTATCGCCGGGACTACCACAGAAATCACCTGGGAAAACACTGCCATCACCGGACAGATTCAGGTCACCAAGACGTCCGAGAACTACAACTCCATGAACGGCTGGCCCGCTGGCACACCCATCCCTAACACGGAGTTCGAGATATATCACTACCGCACAGGCAATCTTGTGGACACCATCCGTACCGGGAAAAATGGCGTGGCCGTGTCCAAGCCCCTGCCCCTGGGCCGGTACAAGGTGGTGGAATCCAAGGCGGCCGAGTTTTATGGTTTAGACAAAACTCCCATTGATGTGGAGATTGAGCATGCCGGCCAGATTGTCAAGACGGCCATGACCAACAAGGCCCTGTATACCAACGTCTCCATTAAGAAAACCGGCTTCGTGGAGGTCATGCCCGGCCAGCAGCTCCGTTATAATTTCTCCGGCATCGCCAACAATTCCACCACCGCGCTCACCAGCTTTTACTGGCGGGACACCTTGCCTGCCCAGGCGGTGCGGCTGGACAAAATCGCCACCGGCACTTACAACGTGCAGGGGAATTACAAGATCGTGTTTAAAACCAATCTTAACAGCGAGTACCGCACTATGTACGACAATCTGAGCACTACGCGGCACTATATGCTGGACGCTTCTCCTTCCGCCCTGGGTTTGGCCTCCAATGAGTATGTCACCGAGTTTATGGTCTCCTTCGGCGTTGTTCCCGGCAATTTCCGCCAGGTGGAAGCGCCAATGGTGTACTGCAATGTGGTGTCCTGGCTTACCGGAGGGACTCAGTTCGTTAACCAGGCGGACGTGGGCGGCATCTATAATGGTCAGTGGATCATGGCCACCAGCAGATGGGTCACCAGAGTCTACAAGCCCGCCGAGCCCCTGCCCCGCACCGGCTATTGAGCCGGTCTGTCCATGCTGAATGGGGAGCCGCCTGTCAAGGGCGGCTCCTCTTCTGTAAATCCAATATAAATACAGGGAGGAAAATCAAGATGAAATCCAAGAAAATGTTCCGTATCCTTGCCGCCGCCATGGTGGTGGCAGCCCTCTGCTGTGTCCCCGCTCTCGCTGCCGGGGATGTGGCCTCCGCTGTGGAGAGCACCTGGACTGACGCGGCGGACCAGATCAAGACCGTGGTTGAAAACGTAGTCTTTCCCGCGCTGGACATGGTCCTGGCCATCGCCTTCTTCACCAAGTTAGGGATGGCCTACTTCGACTATAAAAAACATGGCCAGTTCGAATGGACCGGCCCCGTAATCCTCTTTGCCTGCCTGGTCTTCACCTTGACCGCGCCCAACTATATCTGGGGCATCATTGGACTGTGAGGCGGAAGATGAACGAACAAGTGGCACATTCTCAAAAGTACCCGAGAATTTTCTCACCCATCTGGGTGAGCATTGGAGAAATGGAAGAATACTGGAGCCCTGAATGTCTCTACGATCACTCCGCTGCATTCGCGCAAAATATCCTCGACGCCCTGTGTGCGTTCCATTCTGAGCCGTCCTCCAGCATTAATCTGATGAAGTTTTTCTCCTGGCCGAGTGACCGGGAGATGGACTATGCTGTCAAGCAAAAAATCCGGGCGGCCCGGCTGAGTGTCTGTGCGGTAGGTGAAACTGCTTATGCGGTTGTTGACCTGGAAACCACCGCTGAATTGACAGATGAAGAATGGGATGTTTTTACCCGTCAGCTGGAGTACCAGTATCAGGATGGCTGGGGAGCGGAATTCGAAGTGACAGACATCCCAATCGGGCAGAACAGGATGATCCTTGCCAGGCTGTGTCGTGAAGAACTGATCTATTGCTATACGGAGGAGCAGCTGAAAGAGCGGCAGGACCCTGCATGGCAGACGGAACAGACCATGCAATGAAGTGCCAGGAGGTGATCTGCGATATTTGTCTTTGATTTTGTAGCATCCACCATCATGGATAACCTGATTGAATGGTTCTATGGGCAAATGGTGGGCTTTCTTGGCAACTTTTTCGCTGTTATGGGCAATATGGGCGTAGAGCTGTTTGAACTTGATTGGGTGAAGGCCATTGTCCTGCTTTTCTCCCAGCTGGGCTGGGCGCTGTTCGGCGTCAGCATTGTGGTCTCTGGCTTTGAATTCGGCATTGAATACTCCACCGGCCGGGGAAACCTCCGGCAGACAGCCCTCAATGCCATCAAGGGCTTTATGGCGGTCAGCCTGTTTACTGTGGTACCTGTGCGGCTCTATTCCCTGTCGGTATCCTTGCAGGGAACCTTCTCTGTGGGTCTGACCGGGTACGGAACCAGCATCGGGACTGTAGGGGAGCAGATCATTGAGGAACTGATGAACGTGGAAAGTCTTGCGGATATGGCAGGCGCACCTGACTTCGGTATGAGTGTCCTCACCAGCCCGATCATGCTCCTGTTCTGCATTATCATGATGGCTTACGCTGTAATCAAGGTTTTTTTCGCTAACCTGAAACGAGGCGGCATCCTGCTGATCCAGATTGCGGTGGGGAGTCTGTACATGTTCAGCGTTCCAAGAGGATATATAGATGGATTTACCCAGTGGATCAAGCAGGTCATCGGTCTGTGCCTGACAGCTTTCCTGCAATCCACAATCCTGGTGGCGGGCCTGATAGTCTTCCGGGAACATGCCCTGCTGGGACTGGGCCTCATGCTCTCCGCAGGAGAGGTGCCCAGAATCGCCGGGACCTTCGGCCTGGACACCACCACCAGGGCCAATATCATGAGCGCCGTCTACACCGCTCAGGCCGCTGTCAACACTACCCGAACCGTTGTGCATGCGGCAGCAGCAAAATAAGGACAGGAGGAGAACATGCTCACTATGGGGAGTCTATTCGATGGGAGTGCGTCCCGAATCACAGTGTAAAACCAGCGTAGTAGCGAGGACACCACTGTGAACCTGACAGGGGCATTTCATTCGTGTACCCTGTAGGTGTTGATACGGCTGGCGGCGGCATGAGAGCCAAATATCTCATGTATCCGACCGCGACTAATACTCCTGCCGGCTGTCTGGCAACAGGCAGTCGCGAAGCATAGGTGAAGACGGGGACACTGCTGGCGACAGCACACCCCGGGTTCCGCCGCATATGGATAGAAATTCCTTTATTGTACACTTCGTAACGAACCCTACCCTACTCCAATTAGGAGAGGATGGAATAACAGGTTTACCTCACGTGATTTTTCCGTGTCATTATGGGGGATGGCGTTATGGCCGCCATAGAGTCCGTGGGAAACGGACCGGGGAGACCCAAGCCTGCGGAGTAAAGAGGAGTCCTAAGTGCGGCATTAAGGCAGTCGTATTGATATGGGAGAACTGCCCGGCATGGCAAGATATTTTGCCATGTAGTAATCGGGGACGGTCTGCACCGAAAGGGTAGGGCCAGAAAGATTACGTATGGGTAGTCAGCGGGGCCATAGTAGTGAAGATACCGTATCAAGAAATACGGAGGAGCGAAGGGCCTTAGTCTTACTTTGAACGGCAGAACAATCATTTCTATTCGCCTGATTAGACGCAAGAGACTATTCATTACGGAAATGAGGCCAACCAACCTATGAAAACAACTTTTGAGCAATAGCTATAACTATTTTGTGGATATGGAGCAGCGGTTTAATGATTACCGTAACGGGAAAATGGATATGCGGACGCTTCATCCCATGGTCTATGACGCTAACAATGTGGCCTTTGCGCTGCGGCAGTTGAGCCAAAGCGGCGGGCGGATGGCGTTGGGGCCGGATGGTACAAATATCAAGACGTTAGAGCCCTACTCCATCCTGGAATTAACGGAAATCGTGAAAGACCGCTTGCTGAACAAGAAAATGGACTATGTGCGCCGGACATACATTCCCAAAAGCAACGGCAAGAAACGCCCTCTGGGAATCTGCTCTATCTGGGACAAGCTGGTGGAGAAATGTATCCAGCTTGTGATAGAACCCTATTGTGAAACCAAATTTGTGCCAAGCTCCTTTGGTTTTCGTCCCCAGGTCAGCCAGCACCAGGCGCTGGCAAAGGTGAAGACCCAGTGCATGACTATGCCCTACGTGCTGTCTGTTGATATGCAGGACTACTTTGGAACGATTGACGCAGACATCGCCTACCGGGAACTATGGCACATTGGTATCCGTGACCAAGTGATTCTTAACTATATCTACCGATTCATCAAGAAAGGCTACTATGAAGATTCCTGCAAGGTGGAAGCCCCCAAAGGCTCCCCGCAGGGTTCCATATTAGGGCCTCTCATCAGCAATATCTATCTGCATCGGTTTGACGTGTGGTTGAGGGAACAAGGGGACTGCTGGCATGACAGCGCGGTGGGAAAATTCCACAACAAGCACAGGCGGCGCAATCTGGAGCGCACAGGTCTGAAAATTGGCATCCATGTTCGCTATGCTGACGATATTCTGGTAATTTGTAAGAGCCATGAGGACGCTGTACGGTTTCGTTACAGCGTTACCCATTACCTGACACAAAATATGCGGCTGAAAATCAATGAGGAAAAGACCAGGATATATGACCTCACGAAAGAGAAAATGAAATACCTGGGATATGAGTTCTATGTATTCAAGCCGCCGCCCAAATGTGTTCAGCAAAAAGGTATGTATATGGTTGCCAATACGCTTCCACAGAAAAAGGAAGACGAAATCGTTGACAGGTGCCGGGAATTGCTCCGGGCCGTCAGGAAACATCCGAATTTTGAGACAATACACGATTGGAACACCTACGTGGTAGGCATCCACAACTACTACAAGGGTATGACGCACTTCTGCATGAATTTTAGAAAGATAGGTTGGCGAATCAAGAAATTGTTCTACCACACGATGGAGCGGAATGTTACGTTTACGCAAGAGCAGTCATATAAAAATAACTTTCAGAGAGGAGGCTATCGTTCCTGGGGAAGCAACGGCTACTACTGCTTTAACGGGTATCCGATTGTTGAAATCCAGTGGGCAAGCTGGGACAGCTGGCTTTTGGCTGGCGGTAACGGTGTTGTAAAACGGAAAAATCCGTACTCACAGAAAGAGCGGCAACAGCGGCCCGGAGTGTCCATTGACGACATTGAATATCTCGTCAGGGTATCCAAGCACATCAAAAACAGCAGACTGGCCCTGTTCAGAATCAGCAAGTACAGTTCGACAAAGGGTATCAGCTATCTGTCCGGAGAATATGTCCCGGTCGGGCTATACCACTGCCACCACATCAAGCCTTTGAAAAATGGCGGCACAAACGACTTTAATAATCTTTGCGTCCTGTCCGAGCTGGAACACACTATTCTGCACAGCACTACCCCGGAACGGCTCTATGATTTGTTTCCCAAGAAAAAGAAGCGAATCAAGGCACTTATTGAGGCTTTATATGACAAAGCGGCGTAAATATGTATTCCCTTCATCAGCAAAGCGGCACATTGAAATGAGGTGCCGCTTCACAAAGTAAGATGGTGCGCCGTGTGCGTCGAAAGGCGCCCGCACGGTGTGGGCTGGGGGAAAAGTCCGAGATGATTTCATCGGAGACTTACCTATCAGCATTCGGCGGCTTCCCCCTGGCGGCGGTTCGCAACGGAATCACGCCTGTGTGGGCCAGCGAAATCGAAACCTTCCCTATCGAAGTAACAAAACACCATTTCCCCGGCATGATCCATGTGGGGGACATCACCAAATTGGACGGGGCAGAATTGCCGCCTGTGGATATCATCTGCGGGGGCTCACCCTGTCAGGATTATGCCGAGGAAATAGTTATTCCGAAAATATAAGCAAATCACTTGTAATAAAAGAGGGTTCGCAAAAATCTTCGGGATAATAAATGTATTATAATTAGGCGCAAGGTCAATTTGTGAAATGCATAGGCTTTTACTTTACATGATTTCACTGCTCAAAGCTGATATTTTTATTTGTTGCAAATAAGACTTCAAGTTATTGCTATCATCATATTTTTATGATATACTAAACACCGCTAGTAGAACAGTTCAATAATTTCGAAAGGAGAGTGTCAAATTGGATACCTATAATGTTGGAACAAATATCGGTGGCATTATCGGCGGGCAGAACAACACAGTAAATAATTTTAGTTCTGCTCAAAAGGAGGACTTGTCCGTATTGCTTTCTCAGATTCAATCCGCTGTCAATCACCTTGACATTTCCCAGGAGCAGAAGAAAGAAGCCCGAGATTACATTGATGCTATCGCTGAAGAAGCAACACAGGATAAGCCAAAGAAATCAATTATTAAAGTTGCTTTTGCTGGCCTGAAGGAATTTGCAACGAACGACACTCTTTTGAAGCTGATAGAAAAATTAACGCCAATCATTAGCACATTAATAAAATAGAAAGGAGCAACTTTATGGATTCATACATCTATAATGTAAAAAATAATATCGGCGGCATTGTTGGTGGTAGTGAAAATACTGTCTACAATACTTTTCAAACTATGTCGGGTATTTTCAATAACGCAGGAACAGGTGATGCGAGTCTCAAGGAGGGACCCCGTAATATTTTAATCCTCGAGCTCATTGGTAAATACCTCGAACCTCTGGCTAAAGAGGTGGACAATGCGCTACGCATCGGTAGGTATCCGCTGAAAATCCGAATCACAGACTTAGTTGTTGATTGTGCTAATGGAACCTACTATAATGATGGAAACCGTGACAGTGAGGTTGAGTATTTAATTAATGGCCTTTTTACTCTCATTTGTACTTCACGTGGTTTTAATTATAAAGCTAAAATAGCCCAAGTGGGTCCTAATTATTTCTTTGAGATGTACCCGGATGATTAAACTTTACTGCAGCATATCCCGAGGGGCAATTTGCCGCTCGGGATGTGTTATTTTAACGCAAGTCACACAGTTTTCACATTGTCCATAGTATCCTGTATAATACGATTCTGCAGGCTTCAGCCTGACATCGTAATTACAGAGGAGGACCTATGGAATTAATTGATCTGAGCACGACATCGCAACGCACATTGGAACTGTTGGAAGCCAACGGAAGCAGCGCTAAAAGTTTACATGGGTATACCCATACTGGGTTCGGCAGTATACTTCGCCATTTTCACCGTAAAGGTATACTGTATGTGACGTTGGAGATGATAGACGCATTTCTTCTGGAGCAACGTGCACTTTTGGACCAAGGAGATATCTCCCTGTGGAAATGGAGACTTGTCCGCAGAAGTTGCGAGCTTTTGAAACAGTGTGCCGCGACGGATTCCATTGATTTGCCAAGTATGCGTCCGTGGAATCCTGTATGGAATCGACCTGAACAGAGCATCCAGTATGACACGCCTACGGCGAATCAATTTGTGGACCCCGGAAATATCTTTGCACTTGTTTGGACGGCCAACCGGCAGATGGAACAGCTTGGCCTTTCGGAAAGTACCGTTCGCCATTACAGAGAAGAAGGACTGTCTGTCCTTTTGAGAAAGCATTACGATTCTGGAACGGAACATTACTCGGATGAACTTGTTTCCCAAGCAATAGAGGAACGGCGTCTTCAGTATGAACAGGGTGTTGTTGGCAGGACATCCTACCAAAATCTTCGAAAAGCAGCGGCTATCCTCCGCGAATTTCGCCTGACAGGAAAAATAACGTTGGAAAGGCTTCCTGATTGGGGGCAGCGTGAACTTACTCCGCAGTTCAAATCGGTCTTAAACAATTTCTGCACATACGTTACAGAAAGAGGAAACCTAGCGGAAACTTCAATCAGCGCTGTAAAAAGCGTGGCTCATATATTCTTACTTGAGCTTGAGGATCACGGAGTAACATCTATAGAAACTGCGTCAGCAATGGATATCGTCGGATGTGCCACCAATATGTTGGGGCGCTATTCCGGCGGTCTGCGGTCCGCCCTTTTCGGTCTTCGTACTTTTCTGCGATTTGCCTATGAAACAGGAATCACACCGGACGATTTCAGCAAAGCACTTCCGGAATTTTCCTGTCCCCGAAAGACGTTTCACGAGGGCTTTACGATGGACGAATTGGAGCTTTTACTGGCGCAGCCAGACACTTCTACCGCAGTTGGTAAACGCGACTATGCTATGATGATTTTGGCCCTGCAGAGCGGTCTTCGAGCTTGTGATATCATCCGGCTTACATTTGCCTGCATTGATTGGAGAACGCGGGAAATCCGTGTGATTCAACACAAGACCGGACAGCCGCTCATCACTCCGCTTGCCGCTGAAAGCGGGAACGCGATAGCGGATTATCTATTAAACGGCCGCCCCAAAAGCGTTCTCCCTCAGTTGTTCCTTTGTCATACCGGCACAATCCGCCCTTTGAAAAGCCGATCCGCAAGTGGAATTGTCTCCCGGTACATGAAAAAGGCCGGGATTCTTTCTGCTCATCACGGTTTTCATAGTTTCCGCCGTACCTTTGCTACACAGTTGCTGCAAAACGAAGTTCCTCTGGAGTTGATTCAGCAAATGTTAGGTCATGCCAGCATGGATTCAGCCAAACCCTATCTATCCATTGATGAGCAGGGACTTAAGCAATGTGCGCTCCCGCTGCTCCGCCGTGAGGACATGGAGGCAGAGGCATGATCTATACATTTGAAAGCAGTTTTGCTGTTCAGATTGAGGACTTTATTGCACAGAAACATGCACTGGGTTTTGGCTATTTGGAGTCGTCTCGCATCCTGCGGGACTTTGACCGATTTTGCATGGCATATTTTCCTGAAGAAAGCTCACTGACCGAGGAGATTTTTCTGGCTTGGGCCACGAAAAAGGATACAGAGGGCAACAACACCTTCCGCAACCGTATGATGCCGGTTCGTGAGTTTGCCAGATACCTGAATCATAATGGCGAGGTTGCCTACGTTCTGCCGCCGGATATTGCCAAGAAAGATGCGCCTTATGCTCCATACATTTACACTGAGGACGAAATCCTGAAAATTTGGGATGTTTTCGACCACTTAAAACCGAGAGGTGGTTTCCCGGTACGGCAATTTGTGGTCCCGGCTATGGTAAAGCTGCTGTACTGCTGCGGTCTGCGTCCAGCTGAGGCCCGAAGACTTCGGGTAAACGATGTGGACTTGGATACCGGGCGGCTAAATATTATGGAGAGCAAGCGACACAGAAGCCGCATTGTTTTGATGGCGGATGATGTGACGCGGATGCTTTCAGATTGCAACGCCATCGTAGCCTCCGCTATACCGGGACGCGACCCGTTCTTCCCCAATTCAGAGGGCGGATTTTACGGAAAAAGGGGGCTGGAGAAGACCTTCCACCAGATCTTGAAGAAGGCCGGCATTGCGGGAACCGGCCGGCGCTCCCCGCGTCTTTATGACTTTCGCCATACTTTTGCTACCCACAGGCTGTACCACTGGATGCGCGAGGGAAAAGACTTGAACGCCATGCTCCCCTATCTGAGTGCGTACATGGGCCACGTACAACTCTCGGACACTTACTACTATATCCATCTGGTCCCCGGTTTGTTGGAGGAGATGTCCGGATTCGCGTTTTCTTCTGCTGAAGCGTTCTTGCCGGAGGTGGGAACCGATGAGTGACTTTTTTGATGCCGTCCGGCGTTTCCTTTTGGACTATCTGCCCAAGCAACGCTGCCTCAGCGAAAATACGATCCTCTCCTACAGACAGACGCTCAATCTTTTCGTGTCCTATATGAGGGATGACATGGGGATTGGAGCCACCGAACTGACCTTTTCCTGCATTGACCGGGACATCATTCTTGGTTTCCTGGCCTGGTTGGAAACTGTGCGGGGATGCAGCGCCTCTACCCGCAACCAGCGCTTGATGGCGCTGCGGTCTTTCCTGGATTTTGCCGGACAGATTGATTGCACACAAACGGCGCTGTACCTTTTCGCCTGTAACATCCCCTCCAAGGAGGCTCACAGGCGAATCGTTGAATTTCTGACCGAACCGGCATTGACCGCGTTGCTTCAGCAGCCTGATCCTTCCAAGCCGAAGGATCTTCGGAATCTGGTGTTCATGATCCTCATGTATGATACCGCCGCCCGATGCAGCGAACTCCTCGATATGAAGGTCTGCGATCTGCGCCTTGACGCAAAACATCCAATTGCGTATCTGCATGGCAAGGGGCGAAAAACCCGGACAGTGCCTTTGCTCAACAAAACAGTCCAACACTGCAGACAGTATTTGAACAAATTCCATCCGGGCCATGATAGCCACAGCGAAGCTCCGATATTCTATACTGTGATCCATGGGGTACAGCAGAAGCTGTCTCCGGATACGGTAGCTACGTTCTTTACGAAGTACGGCAGCATGGCAAAGGCCGTTTGCCCGGAAGTCCCGGAACACATCCATCCACATATGATGAGGCACACACGGGCAATGCACTTATACCAGTCCGGGATGCCCATGGTGCTGCTCTCGCAGTATCTTGGCCATACACAGGTTGAAACTACTATGATCTATGCCCATGCTGACACCGAAATGAAGCGGGCAGCGATTCAAAAGGCTGATGCTGTCCGAAAAGCCAAACCCGTACCCGATGAAATCTGGGCTAACAATGAGGAGATGATTTTGAAATTGTCTGGATTGACTTGATTTGAGCACGGATGCTACTTGACCGTATAGCTTTGTTATTCCGAAGTTTTTGTGGAAAGTTCAGGATTCATGGAACTTGATACAGTAACTTCGGAATAACTATTTCTTCGGCATAATCCTGATTATCCCGAATTCGGGATAATCAGGATCTCAGTGTGGCTGGAGCGAGAGCCGGTCTGTCCGGCGCCCGCTCCGGCCTTTTTATGGAACAAATTCGAGTTGTGAAGGAGATGCGAAATGCAGACGTTCAGCGAGGACGGACAGGTATCGCTGTTCGACCAAGATGGATGTGCTGGGAAAACGTACCCGGCGCATTCAGCAGCGGATCGCCCAAGGGTGAGGACTTCCGCGTCGTCCTCGAGGAGATTGTCCGAGTTAAAAACGATCCCGTTTATGTCCCTGGACCTTACCCCTGGGCATGGCAACCTGCTGGGCGAATCGTACTGGGAACTGATTTCTCCCTCGCCTGGCGGGTCTTCGACGCTCAATACTGGCCCCGCACCCCTCAGCGAAGAAGACGTATTTTCCTTATCGCAGATTTTGCAGGGCGATCCGCCCCGCAAATACTATTTAAGCAGGACAGCCTGCCTGGGTATCCTGCGCAGAGCGACGGAACGTAGGAAGGAACTGCCGCCACAGCTGAAAGCGGCGCTGCTGGCTCAGGCGGGCTTAACAGCTCCATTCCCTGACCTCATAGCCTTCGCCGCTAACCAGAGGGACGAGGTCTGCAACCTCCACAATGTGGCCGGCGCGTTGAGCCCCCAACCTGGATTGAAACAGCAGGCCTTCGTTGCGCAGGACTGTCTCAACCCTTGGGATACCCAGCAGGCCCGTGTGTTTACCCCAGGGGGTAAAGCGCCCACTCTGGCCAGCGCAGATGGCGGAGGGGGCCGGAATCCTGCCGGCCTGCTGTTTGTAGCCGAGACAGCTGGCAGCCTGACTCCCTGGGATAATCAGCAGAGACGGATATCTACCCCACTTGGTGTTGCACCGACGATCAACAGTGGGGAGCAAAAGCCCGGCGGGCTGGTATTTACTGCTGGTTTCTGTGCCGGGGCCGCACCTACAGCAGGTGGGATCGGATATCAGGTGGAGTGTGCGCCAACCCTGAAAGCATCGGAGAGCGGAACCAATATGGTACCTTCTGTTCTCTGTCTCAACGACCAGGGCGGCGGTATCATGGCTTGTTCTGAAGATGTGGTGGGGACACTGCGGGCCCAGGAGCATGGACATCAGCCGTTGGTTATTGGTATGCGTCAGGAAGAAACACCCTCAGTTATAGAGTTGTTTGAAAACCACGGGATCGACGCGAGATACACAGGACCGTACAACATATCTCCCACATTGACGAATCGCAATGGCACTGGAGGCAATAATCTGCCAATTTTGTTGGATACACATGACAGGTTTTTTTCCAGACAGAGAGTGGATGCATTCATGGAAAGCACTGTAACATCCACTGAAAGTGCCCGTCAGCACAAGGATGCCACTGATCTTGTGCTGCAGGAGACAGAGACTGAAAGACCACTGCTTATTCGTAGGCTGACGCCGCTGGAATGTGAGAGGCTCCAGGGATTTCCTGATTCCTGGACAGAACTGCGGGGAGCCTCTGACTCCGCCCGCTACCGTGCTCTGGGCAACTCAGTCGCCATCCCATGTGTAGAGTACATCATGCGGGGCCTTGCTATGGCGATAGGCACTTAATGAGGATAGCACCAGCATCCTGTCTCATGATCGTTGACCACACCCACCGCCTGCAAAAAGGAATAGATAATGACCGTGCCCACGAATTTCATTCCCCGGCGCTTTAAATCCTTTGAGATGCGGTCGGACAGTTCCGTACTGGCGCGAACTACATCATCTGTATTCAGGATGACCTGGCCCTGAGTGAAGCCCCAGAGGTAGCGGTCAAAGGAGCCGAACTCCTTCTGTATCTCCAGAAACACTTTTGCGTTTTGGACCGACGCCTCAATCTTTCTCCGGTTGCGAACGATACCGGGATTGGACATTAAGGTCTCCAGCTTTTCCGGGCTGTACTCCGCCACAAGGACGGGGTCAAAGTTGTCGAAGGCCTGACGGAACGCCTCACGCTTTTTCAGGATGGTAATCCAGGACAGACCGGCCTGGAAGCCCTCCAGAATCAGCATCTCAAACAGTTTCCGGTCATCATGTTCCGGTCTGCCCCACTCCTGATCGTGGTAGGCAAGGTATAGATCGGAAGTCGGGTCGGCCCAGCGGCAGCGGTTCAGTTCCATTATAATCCCCCGTTTTTTTCTTATTATATCCTATCGGAGACTATGGCGCAAGCCAAATAATCCTTGTTGCTTGTGCTTCGTTTTCCATCAAAATTGTCGTTGGGTTTGCTGAATAGCTTTTCAAGGGCTTTGCCGCTATACTTGGCTTTAGCAAATGGCGAAAGGAGAATCACCTATGGCAGAGAACATCAAGAACCTCTGTGCCCCTATCCCCACTGAACTCCATGCGCAGCTCCGCCAGCGGCAGGAGGAATCCGGCCAGACCCTGAGCCAGTACATGACGTGGCTCATCACAAAATTCTATGAATCGGAGGGAAAATCAACAATGAAAGAAAACCAGAGAACTGTCGCCTTCCAGGTATCCACCGAGCTGTTCAAGCAGTTCAAGGACTATCTTCAGCGGAAGGGCATCAAGCAGAACGCCTTCTTCCTGGCCTGCATCCAGCAGGCGCTGGAGGAGGAACAGACGGAAAACGGCGCCGAGAGCGAATAAACACAGAACACATCTGCCAGCGGTTTCCATTAAACCGCAGAGAGCAGGTATCTCACAACCGTGTCATACCTGCTCTTTTTTTATTTTAGTAAGGGAGGCGTTTACCATCTATATCTACCCCGATAATCTGAGAGCGAAGCCCAAGCTGTGGCTGTGGGAACTGCGGGACGTGGCGGTCATAGGGATCGGCTTTCTTCTCTCTGTTCTGGCGCTGGCAAATGGGGCGGGAATGCTCCTGATGATTCTGACGGTGCTGTTCGCATTCCTCTCCATCCGTATGGAGGGGGCCAGCATCCTGGACTTCCTGCGCTGCGCCGTCTGCTTCCTGTTCCTGCACCAACAATATTACGAGTGGAAGGAGCGAAAATCTTGAACCGAAAACAGAAAAAAGAGCTGCGGCGGCATCTGTCTACCCGGCAGCTTATGGGAATCGACCAGCTCACCGAACACGGCCTGAAGACGGCCAGAGGTGAGCTGGTTTTTTATTTGGTCAGCCCGGACAACCTCTCTGTGCTGTCTGCTGAGGGGGTACGGGGCCGTGTCCGAGCCCTGACGGAGCTGCTGCGGGGCATGGAGTCGGTGGAGCTGCTGGCCCTGGATTCCCGTGAATCGTTCCAGAGCAACAAGCACCACTATCAGGCCCGGCTGGAGGACGAGGAACTCCCCGCTCTGCGGGAACTGCTGAGGCAGGACACAGACCACCTGGACGATATCCAGTCCACCACCGCCTCGGCACGGGAGTTTGCTTTCGTCTATCGCAGGGAGGAAAAGCCCGCCGAGGATGCCGGCCATCTGAAACAGATTGAGAAGCGCATCCGGGACTGCGGCTTCCACGTCCGCATGGCGGAGGAGCAGGACATGATGCGCCTGCTGGCGGTGTACTACCAGCAGGATGTGACTACAGATCAGTTCGACCGCTTTGACGGAGAGAGGAGCGCCAATGGCTAAAAAGCAGAAAAAGAAAACAGGAAGGGCGGTAAAGGCTGTCACACCCCCGCCTTCCAAGGACTTCCTGGATATGATTGCCCCTGCCGCCGTGAAGTTCAACACGGACTCCTATATCCTGGGCGGCGCGTATCACTGCACCATGGCCCTGCGGGGTTACCCCACCAGCACGGAGGAACTGGCCCTGCTCCGGCATCTGGGCGAGAAAAGCGGCGTGACTCTGCGGATCTATACCCGCCAGGTCACGCCGGCCGAGGAAAAAGCCATCCTTCATAATGCCACCAACAAGAGCCGGATGGAACAGAGCAATTCCAACGATATGAAGCAGAGCATCACGGCGGAGGCCAACCTCCAGGACGTGGCCACCCTCATCACCACCATGCACCGCAACCGGGAGCCGCTGGTACACTGCGCTGTGTTCATCGACCTGTCCGCCAGAGATGCGGACAGTCTCCGCACCCTCCGGGACGATGTGACCGCCGAATTGACCCGTTCCAAGCTGAGCGCAGACCGTATCCTACTGCGCCAGCGGGAGGGCTTCCTCGCATCCAACCCCGCCGGAAGCAACGTCTTCGGCTCACTCTATGAACGAGTGCTGCCCGCCTCCAGTGTGGCGAATCTGTTTCCCTTCAACTACTCCGGCAAGAACGATCCCAATGGCTTCTATGTGGGCCGGGACCGCTACGGTTCCAATATCATTGTGGACCTGGACCGCCGCGCCGAGGACAAAACTACCGCCAGCGTTCTCATCCTGGGCAACTCCGGCCAGGGCAAGAGTTATCTGCTGAAACTCCTCCTCTGCAACATTCTGGAGAGTGGAAAGTCCGCACTCTGCCTCGATCCGGAGCATGAGCTCATCGACCTGTGCGCCAACCTGGGCGGCTGCTTCGCTGACCTCATGAGCGGACAGTACATCATCAATCCGCTGGAACCCAAGCTGTGGGATACCGAAGGGGAAGATGACCCGGAAGCGCCTGCCGCCTTTCGGCAGCGCACCCGCCTGAGTCAGCACATCTCCTTCCTCAAGGACTTCTTCCGCGCCTATAAGGATTTCTCTGACCGGCACATCGACACCATCGAGCTGATGCTGGAGCGAATGTATAAGAAGTGGGGGCTCAACAACCACACAGATTTCCAGTCCATGGGGCCCGATGATTTCCCCATCCTCTCCGACCTCTACGATGTGATCGAGGATGCCTACCATCACTATGACAGAGAGGAAAATCCGCTGTATCCCAGGGAATTGCTCCAGGAAGTCCTGCTGGGCCTTCACTCCATGTGCCGGGGCGCCGAAAGCAAGTTCTTCAACGGCCACACCAACATCACCAGCTCCCGCTTTTTGGTCTTCGGCGTAAAGGGTCTCCTCCAGGCCAGCCGGAATGTCAAAGATGCCATGCTGTTCAATGTCCTCTCCTACCTCAGCGATAAGCTGCTGACGGAGGGCAATACGGTGGCCACGCTGGACGAGCTGTACATCTGGCTCTCCAACGTGACCACCATTGAGTATATCCGCAACACCCTCAAGCGGGTGCGCAAGAAAGAATCCGCCCTCATTCTGGCCTCTCAGAACCTCGAGGACTTTGACGTAGACGGGATTCGAGAACTGACCCGGCCCCTTTTCGCCATCCCCACCCATCAGTTCCTCTTCAATGCCGGCAGCGTGGATAAACGATTCTACATGGACAACCTCCAGCTGGAGGAGTCCGAGTTTGAGCTGATCCGCTATCCCCAGCGGGGCGTCTGCCTCTACAAGTGCGGTAATGAGCGGTATCTCCTGGAGGTACACGCCCCGCCCCACAAGGCGGAGCTGTTCGGAAAGGCAGGGGGACGGTAATGGCAAAGGGCGTCTCCATTAAAGTGGACGAGGAACTTCTGCGGGATATCCATGTCCGGGCGGCAGAAAAGGGGCTGTCCATCCAGCAGTATGTCACCAGGCTGATTGAACGGGATCTGTTCCCGGAACGGTTTACCCAACTGACCGATGACCAACTGAACCAGCTCAGGAGCGCGATGGAATTGGTGGATCAGGCCCCCGGAGATGTGGCAGACATTCTGTGGGGCAGCTCAGAGCAGACTGCGGGCGGGATGACTATGGCTCCGTAATTTGGATGTCCAGAATGTCCTCGATTACAATTCGCTCTCCGCTCATCAAAATCAGCACACCCGGAAAATCATCAATTTTCTTTAGTTGGCCGGTGGTGGTGACGTATGCGCCCCCGGTTTTCTTTTGGTCCAGACGAAACCAGGTCACAGTGATCTGCGGCTTGGAGGAAATCCTGTCTGCCATGCTTTGCAGCTTCCTATCCAGAATGGACTTCTCATCCTCCGTCAGTTCTACACGATCCTCTGTCAGCCGGGCCGTCTCCTGAACGGCGTCCTCATAGCCAGTCAGTGCGCGAAAAGACTGAAACTGGGCGGCACGTTCCTGCATAGACATGCGGTGCCGCATGGTGGAAACGTGGTGCGGCAGGTTGATGATGTCGTCATATTTCCCCATTAGGCATGATGTCCTCCAATTGTGTTGTTGCGATTCTTGGCCGTCGCGCCTTCCTCCAGATTCATGCCTTTGAGAATGGCGTTTTTTCCGAACTTCTTCTTGATATCCAGCATGGCCTGCTGCATCTTCCTCTCTTTTTCCAACTCTGCTGACACCTGACGCTCCCGATCCTGTTTGGCGGTGTAGTCGGTAAAGAGGTCCAGCTGTTCAAAGGCTTTTTTATCCAGGGCAGACGCTTCATCCGCCACGCGGGCAGCGGTGAGGTAGAACCGGCGCACCAGGAGATCACGGTTCATAACCTGGTCAAACAGCTCCAGAGCGGCGGCGACAATGCGGCGGGTGGAAGCGGTGTACTCCTCCAGATTGGCGGTACCATGGGCATGTTTCGGAACTGCCCGGCCATAGCGGTCTGTGGTGATCTCTCCCTGATAGGCTTTTCTGCGCTTTGGATCACTCAGATTATCCCGATCATACCCCACCGTGAGTACCAGCTGGTCGGTGACCAGACCCTTGTCCACCAGGTCCAGCGCCAACTGGTCCGCCATTTCCTTCACCACCAGCCGGGCCTCATCATAATTGTAGGGACGCGGGAGAACCTGACCGGAGCCGGTGCTTTTTGACTCTGGCTGATATGCTTTGACGTCCGCAATAGTACACGGCTCCCAGCCCCAGGCGTGATCAATCAATAATTCGGCGTTCACACCAAACAACTTATAAAGCAGTTCTTCATTCTCCAAAGAACATCTGGCAATGTCCCCCATAGTGTACAGGCCGCACCACTCCAGCTTTCTGGCATATCCAGGACCCACCCGCCAGAAGTCGGTGAGGGGGCGGTGTTCCCACAGCAGACGGCGGTAAGACATCTCTGTCAGCTTGGCAATGCGGACACCGTTGGCGTCGGGCCGGATATGCTTAGCCATAATATCCATGGCCACCTTGCAGAGATATAAATTGGGACCAATGCCCGCTGTGGCCGTGATGCCTGTGGTTTCCAGCACATCCAGCAGTATTTTCCGGGCCAGCTCACGGGCATTGAGCTTATAGGTGTCCAGGTAGTTGGTCACATCCATGAACACCTCATCAATTGAGTATGAGATAATGTCTTCTGGGGCGACGTATTTCAGATAAACGCCGTAGACCCTTGTGCTCCAGTCAATATAATGGGCCATCCGGGGCGGGGCAACGATATTCTAGGCCAGGGTCCGCTTTCAGAGCGGTATCATCGGAGGAGGAGCCGGCAAACTGCCGTCCCGGTGCGGAACGCAGCCGCCGGGTGTTGACCTCCTTAACCTTCTGCACCACCTCGAACAGCCGTGCCCGGCCGGAGATGCCCCACGCCTTCAGGCTGGGAGTAACCGCCAGACAGATCGTTTTCTCTGTCCGGCTCAGATCCGCTACCACAAGGTTGGTGGTCAGAGGGTCAAGGCCGCGCTCGATACACTCGACCGAGGCGTAAAAACTTTTTAGATCCGCCGCGATGTACGTTTTCTCTTTCACAGCTTTCCCCCCTTTCCTATCCCAATTCTATCATACCCCGCCCCGACTGGACAAGTCGGGGTTTTAATATTTTACAGGAGGAAAATGACAATCTATGGAATATCAACTTGAATTATCGTTTCAGCGTCCGGAACAGCCCACACTTCGAGGACAACCTGACGATGAAGCTATACGGATGATCCGGGAGTTTGAACCATTGGCTCTGAGGAATGATCCCAGGGGATACTGCGTCTGCACCAGCGAGGGGAAAGACAGCCGTGTGCTTGGCCACCTGATGCGCAGAGCGGGTGTACGGCACTTTTATATCCATAATATCACCGGCATCGATCCGCCTGAGCTGGTATATTTCCAGCGCCGGAACTTTCAAGAATATCGGGATATGGGCCTGACCACTTACGATATTATGTACGACAAATCTATGTGGCAGCTCATGATTGAAAAGAAGTTTCCACCTCTGCGTCAAATGCGCTGGTGCTGTGCTCACCTAAAAGAATACCGCACTGCAGAGTATGGCAGCGCCATTTTGTCTTTAGGTGTTCGGAAGTATGAGAGTGTCCGCCGTGCCAAAAGCCGGGATGAACTGGAAATCGCTGCCCATGGGAGGAATAATAACGGGATCATCATGAGATGCGAAAACCATGAAAGCCGGAGGATTTTTGAGAATTGCTACACCAAGTCCGAGAAACGGCTCAACCCTTTGGCCTACTGGCCAGACAACTATATCTGGGACTATTCCCATGAGGCAGGGCTGGAACAGTGTTGTTTATATCAGGAAGGTTTTCAGCGATTGGGCTGCATTGGGTGCCCTTTGGCAAAAGAAGCAGCACGGCGCCTGGAGTTTGAACGCTGGCCTAAATTTCAGGCACAGTGGATACGAATTTTTGACAAGGTGATCCGGCTTCGGGAGCAGGAGGGCAGAGTCAATGAGTATGCCAGCGGCCAGGAGTGGTTTGAATGGTGGCTGGGGGATCGGGCACAGGAAATCCCAATTGATACAGACCAAATGATGTTAGAAGATTATTAGGAGAACAGAGAATATGAATGTAATTGAACTGGAGCGTTGGAAGCCCTCAGAGGCGGACCCCCGCAAGCTGGAGTATGCCGGCCAGCCCATGGCACAGGAGGTATTCGAGGAGCTGAAGCACCGGCTGGAGAGTATGGGATACCTGCCTGATGAGTATTTCCTCATGGACAGCTACTGGGAAGATGGCCGGGAGATTCCCAGGGACGCCGACATCTTCTGCACCACTGACTACGGTGGCTGCGAGGGTGTGTATCTGGACGTGTACCTCAAATGGTATGAGGACGGGAAGCCCATCACGAAAAGCTTTATTACCGGTAAGACGCTGGGTGAAAACGGCAACGATCTGGACAGGATGTTCCTCATCTCCTCTGCCATCACCAAGGCATTCCACGGCGACCACGCCACCCACGCCCGGCACATGCAGATTGGAGGTGTGGAGGAGGACACTGGAGGTTCTGTGGTGCATCTGAGCCGGCAGGAACAGAAGGTGATCATCGAGGCGCTGGTGGAGCAGCGGGAACGGCAGGAGCAGGCCATGTCTCAGACCGAACAGCTCCTGCGCCGCATGACCGGGAGCATCACGGAGTACGTCAATACGGTGGGGATGCGTCCTCTGCGGATGAGCGACTTTGACAAAGCGGTGCTGGCGATCCAGGACGGCGAACTGGAATCCTTCAAGAAGTACGCCGCCAAGGTTCCATATCAGCAGGAGGAACCCCTGCTGGTAGAAGCGGCTGGCCGTCCGGGAGCCGTGGGACGGAAGATGACTGAACTGCTGATGCAGGACAGATGCAATATCGACCACGAGGCATACTGTAACGCCTGCAAGAGAGCCATCAATATCAACGACCCGGATAAAGTGCTGTTTATGATAGCACAGGCACAGGCCAGTGTGCCGCAGCTGGAACCGTCCTTCTACGGGGAGATGGCCTCCTACGCCCACTCAGATCACCGCTTCATTGCCAGGGAGATCATCAAGTGGTGCGATGAGGGGCAGATCGCTGCCGCGCCGTCCCATCTCCTGGAGCAATTCGCTGCGGATAAAGACTTTCGCATATTATCCGCACTGGTGGAGAAAGGAATCTCTGGAGATGGCAGCTCAGCAAGGACGCTGCACATGCTGACCTATGAGGGCCGTGACAGCTGGATCGCGGAAGAACTTCTGGAAAAGCGGATGTGGGTGGACGCCAACGACTACAGCGCGCTCCATGTCTGTGTCCAAAATGATGCGGTGGAGGTGTGTAAGCTGCTGCTGGACAGCGGCATGGACTTCGACCAGTACCGGCAGTGGGCGCAGACACGGCCCTGCGCCGGTCACGAGGAGACGCTCCAAACATTGGAGGACTACTGGTCTGAGATGCAGACAGCGATGGAGCAGACACCTGCCCAGGAGAACGGAGGGATGACCCTTGGCTAATCCTGCTCTGATAGCGAAAGCCGCCGCCATCATCCTGACCGATGAAAAGTCGCGGAAAGCGGTGGGCTGGGCGCTGGTGGCGATCCTATCTCCTCTCATCCTGCTCATCGCTTTTTTATGCTCTCTGGGCTCCGGCTCTGCTGAACACAATATCACCACTGTGGAACTGTGCTTTTACAATACCATTGCTATCCCAGTGGATATCCCGGAGGAGTACCGTCAGTACGTTGAGACCATGCGCACCAGCTTTGCCCAGCTGGATACTGCCATCGCCGCTATTCAAGAGAATATGGAGGAAGGAACAAGCCTGAACAATATTCGTGTCAAGGCTATTTTTTATGCTCTGTACTTCGGCGCCGAACATCACGGAGATACCCAAGCCTTTGTGGACTGCTTTGTTACCTGGGAAGATCGTACCCGCATGGTTCCTGTAGAGGGGAGCGATCCGCCGGTGGAGACAGAGGAGGCCTATGTTGCCGCTATACCCATCGAGGACCTTGGAACCATCTGGCAGAATATTGCCTCAGTTATGGGCGTGACGCCCACCACAGAACAGAAAGCCAATGCTAACAGCGTCTACTCCCTGATCAAATATGGCTGGGGTGGGAACGGCACCGGAGGGGCTTGGTCCGGCGACATCGGAGAACCTGTTCTAAGCGTGGACGGCTTCTGTTCCCCTCTTGGAGCCGGATGGCGAAGCATGGTCACATCTGAGTATGGTTGGCGAACCTGTCCCTATCATGGATGGGAACTGCACTCCGGGCTGGATATGTCCGCCGCGACGGGCACTCCCATCCGTGCTGCACTCTCAGGTACAGTGACCAAAAGCTGTCGAACCAGCTCCTATGGCAACTATACCGTCATTGACCACGGAAACGGAATGACCACTGCCTATGCCCATCAGTCGGAGCGGCTGGTCAAGGTGGGAGATGTCGTGAACGTGGGACAAGTAATCGGTCTGGTAGGTTCCACCGGCAACTCCACTGGCTCTCATCTGCACCTGGAGGTGAGGGTCAACGGCTCCCTGGTCAATCCACGCAGTTATTTGCCATAAACGCAGAGGAGGAAATGTGCTATGAAATTCAAAGCAAATTTTGTGGAAAAGCCGGGTAATTTTCAGATGGACGACTGCCAGATTGAAAAGGTGGTAGAGCTGTCCCATGATGATTTTTGTCGGCTGAAAATCATACCCTTGGCGGATCATCCGTTTATTCAGGAGAACCTGGACTGTATGTTCAGCAGAAATGGTGTGATTCATTGCCTGCTGGCGCTGGGCCAGGACAGCAATGACGGGGTACTCATTGACGCAGAGCAGTATAACTATCCCCGTCTTGCATCCTACATCACCGGAATGCGGGACATCGTCAACGCGCAGATGGATCGGGCGGCAGATTTTATTATCCGGTGGGGGACAGAGAGCACCACCAGTGGAAGCTGGTGTGTCTATTTCGATGATCTGGAGGAGCATCTGGATCTGACCGTTCGGGAAGGCAATGGAATGGACTCTATGCTCAGAGCCGCGCTGAAGCAGCGCCCCGAGGTCGCGGCGGTGGATATGCACGACGGCTGTATCGAGATGGAGTACCACCCGGAATACTGTCGGCAGCTCAAGGAGAATAAAGCGCCTGAGATTCTCCTGAAAGATCTGCTCCCCCTTCTGAAAGGAAGCGGGCTGATGTTCCTGTGCCATGAGGAAGCGGAGCAGTCTGTGCTGGTGGAAAATCTGTGCGAGCTGACCGACGCCGGGCAGGAGGAGCACGCCGCTCTGCTGAGCGCCCGTGTGTCCGAGATCTGCGATACCCCGGTGTGAACAGAGATCGTACTCACCGGCGTAGCCCCGGAGGAGCTGGTGAGGTTCAACGAAGCCCATGACGCTTTTATGGAGGCGGAGCAGGCCATGGGCTCCACCATGGGATAGGGGGAGCGCTATGGACCGATTTGATATTCGCCGTGTTGCCATGGGCCTCACCGCCTATGCCGTCGAGCGGCAGAATGGTTGTGAACGCCACCAGCCGGAAGGCGCTCCTGCCTGGCAGGAACAACGCCGGCTCTGGACGGATGCCATTCTCCAGGGTATGGCGAGGCTGGATGGGCTGACGCCCGACCCAAAGCTGATGGAGCAGTTCGACCTTGAGCTGGAACAGGCCCGCGGCTGCTATTTTACCGTTCCGGCCACACAACAGATGCAGAAGGACACCATCTGGGAACTGCGTCGCTTCGTCGCCACACTGGAGGCCACCGGGGATGACCGCCGCCGCCAGGTCAATGTGGTGCGGGAACTGCTGGAGGATATGTCTCTCCACCCCCACTGGTGGAACGGGAAGAACAACAGTATTGATCTCGCCCGTGATGAGGCGGAGCGGTCACTGGTGCGCATGACCGCTCAGATGCCCATCCGCTTTACCCGCATCGTTCTGGGTGGCGACGCCGGACCGTACTGGGCCGGCGGTTTTGTCTCCGGCTCCGTTACAGATGAGGATGCGGTCAAGGAAACGACTGTGTACCAGGAGGCGATCCGAAAATATCCGGAGATGGCGGAGTGGCCCGCCCTCTGCACCGTCTACACCGGGCGAGGTCTCCACACCGCACTGGGGACAGTGGACGCCTCCAACTTTGACTTGGAGATCATGAACCGGATCGGGGACAGGTTTCTCGATGAGCGCGGTGTCCGTTGGCTGGGCGGTCCCTACCAGATGACCATAGCCGCCGCCCCTGCGGAGAGTCTGGATGTGACTGCTCCGTTCCAAATGGGACACACCATGTGAGGAGGATGATGGAATGGAAAATAACGAGATCAAGCTGTCCTTTGACAGTGAGAAACTGGAAGCGCTGGCGTTCTATCTGAAAAAGGAGAACAGCACCGTGCAGAAGAAGATGGCCGAAGCTCTGAGGCTGCTCTATGAGCAGACGGTACCGGAACCGCTGCGGGAGTATCTGGACGCCAAGTCTGCACCCTCACGGCCCAAACGTCCGACCCGGCCCAGCCAGCCCAAGGCAGCTGCACCTAAACCAGCCACCACCCATGAGGAGGTACACCATGAGCAGTAGAGAAATTACACTCTGGCTGGATGAGCGATGGTATCAGGCTCTGTCTCAGCAGTTGGAAGTGGAAAAGTTGGAGGACAAACTGAACGAGTATCTGGGTGACCTTGTCAACCTGCTTCCCACACCGATTTACGAAAAGATTACCGGAGAGATTCATGAGGAGGAACAACAAAGGGAGCAAGCCATAGCCGCCAGTCAGAAATATTCTGTGTTCCGTGTAACGGAAAATGGCCGGGATGAGTGTTTCCGGCTGAGTCAGAGTTACGAACTGCTGGATACCGCTTGGACCCTGCGGCGTTACCTGCGACAGGAACCGGGAATGGGCGTCGATTCTTTTTCGGAGCTGTTCCCCAAACGGGAAGCTATCACCCCCGAGGAGTTCGACCGGATGGTGCTCCTTCGCATGAAGAACACCGGCAAAGTCACCGGTGCGTTCGAACTCGATTTCGACAAGCGGGAGTTCTCCGCCGTTAACATCATGGACGGTTGGAAGACCTTCGCTATGGGCGACATCTCCGTCGCCGCCTACCATGCCTTCCGCAAGGGATACCTTTGCTCAGACAGACGATACGAAATTCTCCTGAACAAGCTGGATGGTAGAGAGATTACATCAGCGGGTCACCTCTCCACAAGGGAAATATCTTTTGCAGAGGAGATCAATGAGGTAAATGGCCTACTGAATTTCTACATGGAAGTCGGCTTCAACGTGGACGAAGTGTTCGGCACGCACGTCTGCACCAGAGAGAACGACGACACCCTGAACGCCTACGCCAACTATGACTGTGCAGCTGGGCAGGTGTGTAATGAGTTGGAGATCGACCTGCACCGGGCGGACGGCAGAGAGGAGTCTCTTTCTTATACGCTCAACGCTGCGGAGAAGGAAGTCCTGCTGCGCAAGATGGATGCCTACTGCCAGGAGCAGACCGGGCAGACATTGAAAGACTACAGTGCCCAGCTGATGGCGGAGGAGATGGAGCCGCCCACCCAGCCCACGATGTAACATGGATTTTCTGCGTCTTTGTCAATCTGACAGCCCGATTTTTCGTTGGCTTTGATGAATAGCTTTCCCGATGCAGATGTGCCATTGTGTTGTCAGCCGCCAACGGCGGCACAAAATAAAACAGGAGGAAGAAACAATATGACAACTGATAGAGCAAAAGAATTTCAGGTAAGGATCACCAAGGAGGCCATCGCCCTGCTGGTCATCTACGGCGAGAGTGTCAGCGTCGCCTCCAGTACGGAGGACATCAGCGTGGCCCACTTCGAGCAGGCTGTCACCCTGATCGGCAAGACGTGGAGCCTTCCTGCCGAGGTCACATCGGAAAACCTCAGCCTTATCCAGAAAGAACGGGATGCCCTCCGCAGGATTGCTGCCGGCGAGGATGTCCCCCACGTCCTACCGCAAGGGGAACTGCCCATGAACGCCACCGGGATGGAAACACTGGACAACGTGTGGGATCTCTTCGAATCCGCGGTCCAGATGGACAGCCAGGAGCAGCGCACGGCGATGTTCAAGCTGGCCAATGAGCTGGCGGAGTGCCAAAACCTGTTGGATTGGATTGAGAAGACGCCTGCGGAACGTGAGCTGCCGGAGATCAGGATCAGCTGAAAAAGCTGGGAAGGATGTGCTGAATGACAAAAGAGCAGGTCACTGTGCTGGCTGAGATCGAGAGTATCCGCAGGGAGTGCCATCAGCTGATTGACTGCAAATTTGATGCGCTGGCCAGCCGTGTACTGGAGGAAGGCGGGTCCGAGCTGAAGGAGGATGAGCGCGTCCTCACCTTGGCGGCAATGCCGTCAGCATTCAAGGGCAAAAAACCTGTGTCACTGATTCTGCCGGATGGAGCCGAGGTGAACACGCCGAGCTGGAAGAAAGCTGTGACCGCTATCCTCCAGGACTGCAACAGCGATCCCAGACGCCACAGATGGATGCTGGAACTCAGAGGCCGGGTATTCGGAAACTTTCGTCCCCTGCTGGCAAAGACGCCGGAAGGGATGGCCGCGCCGCTGAAAATAGACGAGGGGCTGTACTGGGAAAGCAAATTCGATACAGAGGCACTGCTGAGAAATCTGACGGACAAGCTGTTGTGCAAGGTCGGCTATGATTACCAGGGGGTCGTGATCCGGTATCTTGATCCACAGCTGGGGGCCACAACCGCAGAGGAGACGCAGGAAAATACGGTGCAGATGGATCAGAGGCTCTCGCTCTGATCTCCAAACCACCGCACACCAACAGCGGAGGTGGAGTACAACCCGCTGCGGCTCGAACTGCGCCAGAGGCAGGAACCTGCTCAGAGCGAGATGCAGCTGACAGTGTAACGGAGTACATCAAGGGCCGTTCCCGACGCGGAACGGCCCTCGCTCTTGTTCCCCCGCTGTGCGCCACAGCAAGGCCCCTGTGTGCCGTCCGGTCCGAAGGGCTGGCATCCCTGCCCCTCCCAACTGACACGCCGCCCTGCGCGGCTGTGTGGCGGAGGAGGGAAAACCAGCGTCCCCAAACTGTGCAGGTGAACCGGGGGGTCGAAAAAATTGCAGGATAAAGCGCGGGGGTCGCAAGCGCCCCGACCCGCGGGGAACACCGCCCCGCAGAGCGGGTCGGGGACGTTTAGACGGGGGTCATTTTTCACCCCCTGGGGTCAGCTCGGGGATCTGTTTTCAAAAAAAGCCCGCCGCTGCCCGCTTTTTACGGGTTCCCGGCGGGGATATTTACGAATTTCAGGAGGATCATCATGCCGAGAGAAAAAATCAAGTTCGCGCTGCGGATCTCACCCGAGACTCAGCAGCTCGTCAAGGAGATGTGTCTGCGGGACAACTGCCGCACCCAAAACGAGTTCATCGAGAGGGCCATCCGCTTCTATGCCGGATATATCTCCGGGCAGGAGGCCACTGCCTATCTGCCGCCCGCCCTGGCCTCCGTCCTGCGCGGCACTGTGCAGGACACGGAGAACCGGATCTGCCGTCTTATCTTCAAGCTGGCGGTGGAGCTGGACATGGTGATGAATGTGCTGGCGGCGGGGATGGAGATCAGTGACGATGCGCTCCGCAGTCTCCGCGGCCGGTGCGTCCAGAATGTGAAGAAGACCAGCGGCAGCGTCACGCTGGACAAGGCAGTGGAGTACCAGCGGGGCGGCGTGTGACAGAAAGGCGGTGACGCTCCATGCCCCGGATCATATTCAAGTGCCCCTACATCAAACCGGGAACAGCGAAAGCCGCCGCCCACCTGAACAACTACGTCCGCTACGTCGCTACCCGTGACGGTACAGATCTCCTCAAGCCGGACAAGGCCGGCCAGCCCGCCACAAAAAAGCAGAGGGCCATGGTGGAGCGGCTCCTTCGGGACTTCCCCATGTGCCGCGGGATGTTCGAGTACGAGGACTACCAGTCCTCCCCCACCCGCGCCGCCGCCTCGGAGTTTATCACCAGAGCCATCGAGGACAACTACGATCAGATCGCCAAGCGTGAGAACTACGTCAGCTACATTGCCCAGCGCCCTCGTGCGGAGCGGCTCGGCGCGCATGGTCTGTTCAACGGCACAGGCGATGCGCTGGAGCTGTCCAGGATCGCGGAGGAGGTGGCGAACCACCCCGGCAACGTGTGGCTGCCCATCATCTCCCTGCGCCGGGAGGACGCCGCCCGCCTTGGCTACGACAACGCCAGACAGTGGCAGGCCCTCCTCTCTAACTACGCCCCGCAGATCGCGGACGCCATGAAGATACCCTGGGAGCAGTTCCGCTGGTACGCCTCCTACCATGATGAGGGGACACATCCCCACGTTCACATGGTCTGCTACAGTACGGATGGGCGCTCCGGCTTTCTGGATAAGGAGGGTATCGCCCGGATCAAGTCCGGACTGGCAAAGAATATCTTCCGTCAGGAGCTGACGGAGATCTACCAGCAGCAGACCCAGCGACGGGATGAGCTGGTACAGCAATCCGGCGAGGTCATGAAGGAGCTGATCCGTCAGATGCTCTCCGGCACGCTGGAGAACCCGCGCGTCGAGCAGCTCATGGGCGAGCTGGCCCAGCGGCTGAAAAGCACCTCCGGCAGAAAGCAGTACGGCTATCTCAAAGCTCCGCTGAAGGCTGTGGTGGATGAGATCGTGGACGAGCTGGCAAAGGACTCCCGTGTCTCCTCCGCCTATGACCTGTGGTACCAGCTGCGGGAAGAAGTGCTGAGGACGTACCAGGATGACCTTCCAGACCGGCTCCCCCTTTCCCGACAGGCGGAGTTCAAGCGGATCAAGAATGTGGTGGTGGAGGAAGCGGCGCGGCTGGGTGAGCACACCGAGGTGTTCACGCCGGCGGGTACCCAGGAGCCGGTCCAAGCCGGCGAGGACGCCGGCCCCGAGCCGGAAGCGGAGTCGGAAAGCTCGGATGTGCCGGAGGAGGCCAGCGAAGCGCCGCCCGCTGTGGTGTGGAGTGATAGATACAAGCGGGCGCGGTCTTTTTTGTTTGGGGATGACGATACGCCCCAGGATCACGAGCAAGCCTGCCGCCTCTTCATGGAGGAAGCCCTCGGCGGCAACGCTCTCGCCATGCATGACCTGGGCAGACTGCTTGCAGTCGGCACCGGCGTGGAGGCTGACGCGGAGCAGTCCCATGCGTGGTACGCCAAGACGCTCTCCGCCTTCCAGACCGTGGAGCGTCAGCGCCCCAACCGCTATGTGGAGTACCGCATCGGCAAGATGTACGCCGGGGGCATTGGGACAGAGCAGGATGACGCTGCGGCGGCGAAGTGGTTCTCCCAGGCGGCAGCGCATGGTTACCAGTACGCCCAATATTCTCTCGCCGGGCTCTACAGCCGGGGCAAGGGAGTACCGCAGGATGATGGAAAGGCGCTGGAGCTGTATACTCTTGCCGCGGCGCAGGAGTTCCCCTACGCTGCCTGGGAGCTGGGAAAGCGATACCGTGACGGGATCGGCTGTGCCGCGGACGGGCGGCAGGCTGCCCGGTATTTCTCCGCTGCCTATGACGGATTCCGGACGCTGGCGGATCAGCGCCCCGATGACCGGCTCCAGTACCGCATCGGCTGGATGCTACTCCGTGGCGTGGGGACAGAGCGGGATGAGAGGGCCGCGCTGGAGTGGCTGGAGAAGTCCGCTGAACTGAAAAACACCTATGCGGAGTATCAGATGGCAAAGCACATCCTCGCAAATCCCTCTGCCAAGCGGGAGCGGACTCGCCAGGCGGTGGACTGGCTGACCCATGCGGCGGAGGCTGGACTGGACTGCGCTCAGTATGCCCTCGGAAAGCTGTGCCGTGACGGCGGGCCGGTGGCGCAGGATATGACCCAGGCGGTGATCCGGTTCTCCCAGGCAGCCGAGCGGGGCAATCAGTACGCCATGTACGCCCTGGGCAAGCTGCGTCTGGAGGCAGACGATCCCGCCGCTGCCCGGCGCTGGTTCCGACAGTCCGCCGATCTTGGAAACCAGTTCGCGCAGTACCAGCTGGGCAAGCTGCTGTTGTGTGGCGATGGCGTGGCAAAGGATACAGCGGGCGCTGTCCGCTGGCTGACGGAATCTGCGGGGCAGGGAAACCAGTACGCCCAGTATGCCCTCGGAATGCTGTATCTGATGGGTAAGGACATTCCCCAGGACAGGGAATCCGCCGTTCGCTGGTTCACACTGGCGGCGGAACAGGGCAATGAGTACGCCCGATATTTTCTCGACCACATGGACGACTCACCCTCCCTCTTCACCAGCGCCACCCGGCTCCTCCACCACATGGGCCGCATCTTCCAGGAGCAGGCCCCGCCCCCCAGCGGCGGGATCTCCTTTGTGGACAGTAAGCTGAGGAGAAAGATTAGAGAGAAGAAGATCGCCATGGGCCACAAGCCCGACGACCACGAGGAGCAAGGTATCGCACTGAAATAATGACACTTTATTTTTATAGCCGCCTGTGATATACTAACGGCGAGGTGATTTCCAATGACGATGCAGCAGAAGCGTGTCGCGGCGGTCAAAACAGCGGACGCTATCAATGCGATAGAGGGTGTGCCGGTTTCTGAGTATGCCCGAGAATTATCTTACCGCTGGGCAAGAGGGGAACTGGGCGATGATGATATGCTGTCCGCTCTTTTGGAATCTCACAAAAAGTTAGCGGAGCAGGTGCGGCGGAATGGCTGATCCATATCTCTATGAGGGCAGTACCGTTCTGCGAAACAAACTGGATATTCTGGATGAAAAGACTCTCGACCTGGTGGAGGCGGAACAGTCTCGGGCCAAGATGATGGTCCTCTACAAAAGAGGGTTCCAGAATTTTTCTCCAGCGGGTCTGTGTGAGATACACAAGTTCCTGTTTGGTGGAGTCTACTCATGGGCCGGGCAGTATCGGATCATCAATATCGAAAAGAGAGAACGCCTGTTGGGTGGGCGGAGCGTGTGGTATAGCAATGACGAGAATATCCCGCAGGACTTGGAATCGGCGTTTCAGTCGATTCACTTACTCAAGTGGAAGGATTTTTCTCGGGACGCCTTTGTCCACTACCTTGCGCAATGCTTTCCAAGGCTTTGGCAGATCCATCCGTTCCGTGAAGGAAACACCAGAACAGTCGTTATGATGTTGACCTTCTTTGCAGAACAGCATGGCTACTATATGGACCAGGAGCTGATGGCGGAAAGTGCCGGATACGTCCGGGACGCCTTTGTCATGGCCAGCTTGGAACAATACGCAGAACGGGAGCATCTGGAGAGAATCCTGCTGGACGCTGTCTGTGATGAACCGATCCTCTATGATGAAGACTCTCTAAAATCAATTGAATCGGCGCAACGGCGGCGAGAGCGATATCAGAAGTATAAAAATGAGGACTATGTCCCCCAGCCGCACTACAAACGAGAAAACTGAACATATGAAATGCAAACTCAGGGCGCCCTATGGCGCTCTGAGTTTTTTTGTCAAGGAGGTGAAGAAAGTGCCCTATATCCATTTTACTGAGGAACAAAAGCTCCGGGCCAGCGAGACGGATCTGCTCGACGACCATGAGGAGCCGGTCCAGCAGCTCCGATGACCGCCGCTCCAGAGGATCTCCAAAAGTCTCGCATGGGGGCGCGGCCTCTTGTGCGAAAGGGCTCTCCCGTGTATAATGTTCAAAAGAGATTCTTACAGGAGGCCACCACATGGAGCTGAACTTTTCAAGTGACTTTGACTCCGCCAAGCGTCTGGACGAGATCATGAACTCCTATTCCGGGCGGGATCGCGGTTCCATCCTGGCGGATGAACACTCTCTGGCGGTGACGCTCTTCCTGCTGGAGTATGGAAAGATCACGGTCACGGAACACATCTATCCCTACGACAGCGACATCCAGAGCGACAGCGAGATGATGGAGGTCTACTCGGAGCTGGCGCGGGAAACCCGCTGGAAGCGGTTTGCTCACACAGAGATCGAAAGAATACGCGCCAACGCCCTCCGCCAGATGCGGCAGGAGGGGAAGCCGTCCTATGACGGAGAGTTCATGTGCTGGCGGGAAGGCCGGGTCTTTGCCCACTGCGGCAACATCAACCTGCCACAGCTTCTGCTCTACCTTGCCGGTCACGAGCAGGCGGAACGGTTCTATCTTTTCACCTACCCGTACTGGACGGAGGATCACACAGCGAAATACTACCGCTTCGACCTGTCCGAAACCGCTATCAAGGGCGCGGGGATCTACCGTGAATCCATCTGGGAGAAGTTACAGCAGGCGTCCGCAGCCAGCGTTGTCTTCCCTACGTTCCCCCAGCAGGAGGATGATCCGGCGTCCCTGTTATAAGAATATCAAAACCAATAGGAACCCCCCGGCAAAGCCGGGGGTTCTTCATAGACGGGCAAAGCCCTATGTTACCAGCGAGCGCGTCCCG
>ERZ808051.419-NODE-419-length-49016-cov-7.696234_pt1 | contig 49016 bp, 42 predicted proteins | sample MGYA00380199_ERZ808051 | MGnify/ENA primary metagenome ERZ808051 (study PRJEB31490, sample SAMN06133391) | mouse gut metagenome | isolation source: J11 | host: mice | place: China: Chengdu | collected 2015-05 ... | reverse complement strand
TGTACGTTTTGTATTACCGGCACGCCGGTTTTCATAAACTCGGGAGGCTACCACCCTGTCATGGGTACTTTCCGTAGATGTATAGTAACACGAAGATATATGAATGGCAATTAGTTCTTTAAATTTGTTTGCAGGTATCATGATACCCGCCCCAAATCCAGTATTCATCAGATAATTAGAGCCATTTTAGAGCCAAACGGCATAAAGCAATCCCGGAAACGCCCATCTTATCAGCATTTCCGGGATCTTATCCGCTATTCGAACTCAATCGTCCCTGGCGGCTTACTAGTAATATCATACAGCACCCTATTTACATGGCTCACCTCGTTTATGATCCTGCTGCTGACCTTCTGAAGCACCTCGTAGGGGATTTGGGCGCTCTCGGCCGTCATGAAATCCACGGTCTCCATTGCCCGCAGGGCAACGGCGTATTCGTAGGTCCTCTCGTCCCCCATGACTCCCACGCTCCGCATGTTCGTCAGCGCTGCAAAATACTGATTGATTTTGCGGTCCAGCCCGGCCTTTGCGATCTCTTCCCGATAGATTGCGTCGGCGTCCTGAACCATCCGTACCTTCTGGGCAGTCACCTCCCCGATGATACGGATGCCCAGTCCGGGGCCGGGAAACGGCTGCCGAAACACCAGCTGCTCCGGAATGCCAAGCTCCAGCCCCACCTTCCTCACCTCGTCCTTGAATAAGTTCCTCAGGGGCTCTACGATTTCCCGGAAGTCCACGCAGGCCGGAAGGCCGCCCACATTATGATGGGATTTTATCACGGCGGACTCCCCGCCCAGACCGCTTTCCACTACATCCGGATAGATGGTTCCCTGCACCAGAAAGTCCACAGCCCCTATCTTTCTGGCCTCTTCCTCGAATACACGGATAAACTCTCCGCCGATTATCTTTCTCTTCTCCTCAGGCTCGGTCACTCCTGCCAGCCTTGCATAAAAACGCTCTTGTGCATTGACACGAACGAAATTTAGATCGTAGTTTCCCTCAGGCCCAAAGATCCTCTCCACTTCGTCCCCTTCGTTCTTGCGGAGCAGTCCATGGTCCACAAAAACGCAGGTCAGCTGCTCTCCCACAGCCTTTGACAGAAGCACCGCCGCCACCGAAGAGTCCACACCGCCGGACAAGGCGCAGAGAACCTTCCCCTTGCCGACCCTCCTGCGGATGGCGCTGATGCTCTCCTCCACGAAAGAATCCATCCTCCAGTCGCCGCTGCAGCCGCAGATACCACGCACAAAATTGTGCAGCATCTTGAAGCCTTCCACGGTGTGGAGAACCTCCGGATGAAACTGGATGGCATACAGCTTTCTCTCTTCATCCTCTGCCGCCGCCACGGGACAATTGGCCGTGGACGCAATCCTCCGGAATCCCGGCGCCATTCTTGCTATATAATCAAAATGACTCATCCAGCAGACGGTGTGAGGCGTGACACCCTGAAACAGACGAGAAGTTTCGTCTATGTCCACCTCCGTTTTTCCGTACTCCCGCACTGTGGCGCGAGCCACCTCTCCCCCCAGCATATGCGACATCAGCTGAGCGCCGTAACAAAGTCCCAGTACCGGTATGCCCAATTCAAACAATTCCGGAGAGCAGGCGGCTGCACCTGCCTCATAGCAGCTGCTGGGCCCGCCGGTCAGGATAATCCCCTTGGGCTTCATGGCCTTGATTTTATAAATCTCGGTCTTATAGGAATAAATTTCACAGTACACGTTACATTCTCTGATGCGTCTAGCCACCAGCTGGTTGTACTGACCGCCGAAATCAATCACCAGCACTAATTCTTTGTTCATCTAGCCCTCCTTCAGTCAATTCGCACGCGCGCCTAATCTATCAGTAAAACAAACACAAGTCGGACATTTCATAAACGGCTTCTCTGATGTGTCTGAAACACCCCGCCAGCGGTTTTGCAAGGAACAAGACGGCGATCACTTCCCCTCCAGCAGATCCGAAAGAGGACTGAAGGTGTACCCCATCTCCTCCCACTTCGTCAGCAGCTCATCCAGTATCTCCCCGTTTGTCTTGGAGGTGCTGTGCAGAAGCACTATGGCACCGGGATGGATGCGCCCCATAAGCTTCTTGAAGGCCTCCTCATGGCTGGGCTGGTCATCCTGATTCCAGTCCACATAAGCGAGACTCCAGAAAAAGGTGGCATACCCCGCCTCCTTCGCCATCTCCAGATTGGCTGTACTGTACTTGCCCTGAGGCGGTCTATAATACATCGCCATCTCCGTTCCGGTGATCTCCTTGAAAAGTTCCTTCACATCATCCATCTCCTTCTGAAAGGAAGACTTGTCAGATATCTTTGACATGTCAGGATGATGGTATGTATGATTGCCGACACTGTGGCCATCCTCTACCATGCGCTTTACGATCTCCGGAGCGGATTCCAGAAAATGGCCTACCACAAAAAACGTGGCCGGAGCGTTATGCTTTTTCAAAGCATCCAGAATGGGCTCCGTATTGCCGTTCTCATAGCCGCAGTCAAAGGTCAGATAAATAACCTTCTCCTGACCCTCTCCGCAAAAATACGCATTGTATTTCTTCAGCTCCTCAGCGGCGGCGTTCCCCGTAGGCTTCTGTCCTTCGCCGCCGAAGCCCAGCCCCCAGTTCTCCCCTTCCAAGACCTTTGACCCAATGGTCTGGGCCGTCTCCGCATAAACCTCGGCCGCCATCCTGCCCAGCAGAAACATGGCCCCCAGAAAAACGATGGTGGGAACGACCTTCTTCCAGTTGATCGTATCCTCCAGCACCAGCCTTCGTGCAATGTCCTTCACAAAAATCGTCTTCATCCGTCTCACCCTTATTGGAAATATCACTATATAAGTATTGGCCTGCCACATTGTCCTATGACCGCAGCTTATACATTTCCCATAGAATTTCCTATAGAATTTCCTATAGAAAAAGAGGCACAAAGCTCATCAGGCCTCTTTTTCCATCATTAAGAAGAGACTTAAAAACCGTCCGGCCAAAGCAGCCTACTTTTTCAAAAAGCCTTTCAATGCATCCACCGCTCCCGATACATTATCCGCCGTCAGCTTGGCCTTGACCCCCTGCACCACCTGATTGATCACGTCCTCCGGCAGATCCACTCCCAAAATGCCTTCCACAGCCTTGATGGGATCCTTTTGGAACTTTTCCTGCAGATCCTTGTCCTTGGAAATTCTTTCCACTGCCTTTTTGATCTGTTCCTTGATATCCATGTTCTTGTCCTCTCTTTCTCTCATAAAAGCTCCTGCCACATCCTCATAACAGTGCGGATATGACAAATCAATTTCATTATAATCATCAGTCCCTCCTGCTGTAAAGATATTTCTTCGTTTTACAACAGATTTTACAACAAATCCCGGCTCCGGTACACCCTGCACATCATATGGGAGGGCTCTGTTTCCGCCGCTTTCTCCAGAAATTCCGCCGCCTTCTCCTTGTTTCCCAGCCCCATGTTCCCAAGCGCCATCAGATAATAGCAATGGGCTCTGTTCTTCAGGGTATAGTCATCGTCAAAAATAAGGAAATCAGGCAGAGAGACCGCAAAATACTCAATTTTCATCCGATCCTCCAAATGCCTCTCCCCATAATCCAACAGACGATAAAACCGGGAATTCGCCTCCCTGACTCTGCCCAATTTCCGGTACGCCAGTCCCTGATATAGGATCATGTCCGCCGGCTGGTCGTTGTAATACATGGCCCCCGCAGGCTCATCCGTACCCAATGTGGCCTTTTGGAAGCATTCTTGCGCCTCCCCGTCTCTGCCCTGAGCCTCCAGCGCCAGCCCAAGATGATAATAGATATGGTTGTCCTTGGTTCCCTCCAGTCTGCCTTCTCCCAGATTCTCAGGATAGGATAGGGCTTTTCTGAGCAGTTCCTCCGCATCCGCAAAGCGTCCCTGCCCCTGCGCCTTTCTCGCCATTTCTACCAGAGTCAATGTATATTGTATTGTAATCTTTCCTTCGCCGCCCTCCCAAGGGTGGAACCTATGCCCCATAATGCAGTCATAAGCCTTTTCGTGATTCCCCGCAAGGTTCAGCAGCGTGATATATTCAATATAAAGATCATCCCTCTGCCTGATCAGCTCCTCATGGAGCTCATAGTTCTCCAGCCTGCGCCGGAAGCTCCAGCCCAGCTTCTTGTAGAGCTGGTCCAGCTCCAGAAAGATTCTGGGATCCTCCGTATTCAGGGCAAATGCCTTTTCCAACGCTGTCTGCGCCGCCTGCGGATCCTTTTTCTTATTATAATATGCCAATGCCAGATTCCTATGCACCATAGGAAATTCAGGCTGACCCTGCGCAGACTTCTCCCAGAGCGTCAACGCCTCCTGCCACTGCAGCTTGTCGTAATATAAGCATCCCAGATAATACCCTGCCTTGGACACACAGCCCTCCTCTATGGCAAAGCCCAGCACCGGAATATCCTCCAGCTTGTTAGGAAAGCAGTAGTCAGGCGAACATTCCTCCCCCCGTCTCAGCAGCCGGTAAATGTCGCCAGAAATATCGTCATCATTATCTTCTAACCTGCGGTCACACAATTTTCTCAAATAATAGGCCCTATAATAAAACAGCATGGGATATTCCTTCCGGCATTCCTTCAATAGAGCTTCCGCCTCCTCAAAAGCGCCTGCTTCCGCATAGTCTCTGGCGGTCATAAGATAATTTTCATGGAAATTACGCATCAAGCAGTTCAGTTCCTCCCGCAGCTTACGGTCCCCATGGTTCAGGATCACCCTTTCATTGCCCGACAAAAAATCAAAGGGATCCAGCTTAAGATTCTCCTCAATACACAGCAGGGCCTCCTCCCTCCTGCCCAGCTTACGCAGAACATAGGCCTTCAATCCTCTGGCCTTCACGTTGTGGCCGTTCTTCACCAAGGCCTTCTCCACATGGGCATAGGCCTCGGGGAAACGGCCCCTGCCTGCATCTATGGCCCCCAGATAATAATAGGACATTTCCTGCTGCTCGTTGCTCCATGCCGCCTTATAGAAGGCATCATAGGCCTCATCCTTCCGATCCTGATGCCACAATGCCAGTCCCAGCAGATAATAACTCTCGCTGTTATATGGATTGGGGTTCCTTTCCACCAGACGCTCCAGCGCCTTACGGAAATACTTTTCGCTCTGGGCAAACCTTCCCCTGCGCATCAGCAGCTGTCCATATGCATTGTTGATACGGATATCCCCCGGATCCCTCTTGAGCCCCTCCAGATAATAGGGATCCGGAAGATAGGTGGCATGGCGATACTGCTCGATATGCTGGCCGGCAAGATACAGCTCCTCGCAGGTATGTATTTCCCAAGGCTCCTTCACCGCCTTTGCAGGCTCCGGCATCTTGGGTATCCCCAAAGGCTCCGGGCGGTATTCCACCAGACATCTTCCCTGAGCATAGACTGATACTTGCAGCTCCTCTTCCTTCTGCCCCTGCAGCTCCACTTTGCCTCTATATATATCCGTGGGGGAAAGACGTACTTCTTCCTCCAGAACCGTCCTCCCGGCCGCCCGAAGCACTATCTTCGCCTTTTCATGAGACCCTGAGGCATAGACGATGACCTCCGCTTCATTCCCGTCATATGAAAGATTTACGGCCCCATCCACGGTGGCGTTCTTCACCTGCCCCACCGCTTTATAGGGCATGAAATACTGCCGGAACGTCTTTTCCTCAAAGGGCTTCAGCCATGTGAAATCCGGCTGGTTGTCCGTATAGACTCCCGTCATCAGCTCCACATAAGGCCCGTCCTCATCGGTGAGGTTTCTGTCCCACGCCCTGCCGAAATCTCCGTTCCCCCATGTCCATTGCTTCTTTCCCGGAGAAATATGATGATCCGCCACGTGGAGAATCCCCGCCTCCCTTCCGTAATCATAGCCGCCCACAAAATCGTACTTGGACTTTTCCGCCATGTAAGAGGTGGGCACGGGAATATTTTTATACCGGGAAATATCCACGCCCTCGCTATAATCCTTCTTATAATAGACCCCGGTAGCGATGGGGAAACGGGACACATCCCTCTTCCCGTGATCCATCACCGCATGAACGTCGGGGGGAAAGATGGACTGGGTATCGTCGTTCACCGGCACCGCCGGGTTGGCCCACCAGAGAAATGTCTGGGGAAGGGACGTCCGATTATACAACTGCCCCGTAATCTCGATATAAGCCTTTCCGGGATAGAGAGTGATTTTTGTGATACATTTCGTGCCGTACATCTGATCCACGTCATGGCAGAGCACGGAACAGCTCCCGTCCTCCTTTTCCTCTATCTCATAATCTACGGGCAGAAAGGTGGTGGGCCTATGGTGCTGGGGCCAGTTGAACTCAATGCCCCCGGAAATCCATGGTCCCGTGAGCCCCACCAGAGCAGGTTTAATGACTCTATTATAATATACAAAGTCATAACCGTTGGTCTTGTCATAGGCCCTCTGGATCCTCCCGCCCAGCTGGGGCAATACCATGACCTTCAGGTATTCGTTTTCCAGATATACCGCCGTGTACTCCTTATCCGCCTTTTCGTTGCTGATACTCTCCACCGTGGGATAGGGATATACCTTTCCGCTGCTCCCCTGATACACCCTCTTGTCCAAAAAAATGGGAGCCTTCTGGGCCTCCCCGATCCCGTATGTAGGAATCACCGTCTTCTCAACCCAAACCTTTGTCTTACTCATAGCCGCCTCCTAATTCCATAATTGTCCCTACGCATAGGGCCTCTGTCCATCCCCTTGTCTCCTCCTTGCCCGGCAAAGCCTCTGTCCATCCCCTCTGGCTCCTCCTTGCCCGCAAAGCTTCTGCCCCATTCCATGGCTCTCTTCTTTGATCCTCCCTCCGGGCAATGTGCCCCTTGGCTCCTCCTCATCCTTGCAAGGCTAATTTCTTCCAACGCCTTTCTTCCCTTTACTCTCCTGAACCAGTTTCAAAGGAAGTAAAATCCTAACGCCATGTTTCTTTTTTAGGATACCCCATCCTCTCTGCGTCCGCATTACACTCCATTGCTGATCTATTAATATTTTTTGCTCTTGCACTTATCGGGTATTTTCTCTAGAATATAGAATAGAATCGTAGAAAGCGAGGTATTTATTTTGAAATCCTGCGAAAAGAATGTGATGCCGGAATCCGAATATTTCGTCTATTCCCCCAGCAGACTGGCGGAGGAAATGTTTTTCTATCCCCTACAGTGCGGGCATTTCCTTTACAAGGCGGGGTACTCCCTTCAAAGAGACTCCTATGACAGCTTTCTATTAATGTATGTTCAGAAAGGATGTCTTACTCTGGACTTTCAGGGAAAGTCCTCCCTCCTGCGCTCAGGACAGTTTCTGCTGCTGGACTGCTATAAGCCCCACTCCTATTCCTCGGACACCGGCTGGGAGTGCCTTTGGTGCCACTTTGACGGCGTCCTGGCAAGGCCGTGGTACGAAAGCATCACATCTCGGCTGGGAAACATACTCATTTTACCGGATCCGTCTTTCGCCTCCGGCAAGCTCAGCAGTCTCTGGGATATCTTCGCCTCCGGCGGCCCCGTCAGGGAACCTTTGATTTCCAAGTACCTCGCGGATATCCTCACTGCCTTTCTGCTCCATACGCCCTCGGAGGGCGGAATCTGCGATCATTCCGGCATGGCAGAAGACATTATCTCCTATATCAACGAACATTTCCCGGAGGAACTCACCGTGGCACAGCTGGCCGGACTGGCCGGACTGAGCCAATTTCATTTCATTCGCACCTTCAAGAGGGAAACCGGCTTCACCCCCCATGAATATATCCTCCATGTACGGATCTCCACCGCCAAATATCTGCTGAAAAACACCCGGCTGCCCATAAAAAGTATCTGCTTCGACACCGGATTTTCCTCCGAAAGCGTCTTCTGTTCCGCTTTCAAAAAGCAGCTGGGCATGACCCCGGGAGAATACCGGTTCTCCCCCTGAAATCACGAAAGGCAGTTCCCTTATGTTCCTCAGGAAACCTGCCCCTCAAAAGCATTCCTCCGCTCCAGTCCTTGCTTGCTTCCCTCTCCCAAAACCTGCCCTCAAACCGCGTCATCCTATCAGCACTGTCTTCCCTTCAAAAGCAAACCCATAATGCCGAATCCGCTCCCTGAGGATTCCTCTCGCTGCCAGTTCCGTATCATAGGCCTTCTCCTCTATCTGTCGAAGCGCCGCTGCTACTGTATCCGCCAGCGTCTTCTCATCCTCCGGATCATGCACCTTGAATTCCAGCACAAAGGCAGGGTCGCCATCCCGCAAAGGCTCCAGCATCACGTCATATCTCCCAAAACCGCTTTCTCTATTGGAAGTGATACGGTATCTGTCCGCTAAATCCACCATTAATCCCAGTACAAAGCCATGATAGAAGCGTTCCGGTTCCGTAGCTTCAGACGGCTTGTTGCCAGAATCAAAAGAACTGAAAGTAGCCAACGCAGTCCGATTCATATAGACATTCATGGCCTTTGTGTCATCCAGCAGCAATGCCTTAATAAATGCGTTATAGGCAGGGGTGTACTCCGCAAACCAGCCATCTATCATATGCCGGAACATCAACCGTACTTCCTTATTTGTCAAAGACAGCGTATAATCGCATTCACCATAATTCCCATCTACGGTATAACACTCCACTTTCAGATAGCCGCAGGCCAGAAGCAGGCTCCAGACAGCATGGAGATTATGATCCAACTGACTGAATATAATCTGTTCATCTATTGACGCATGGAATGATTTTCCCTGCAATAAATCCTCCATAATAATCTTTACTTCTGGAATCCCTTCCCGAATCAGCTTTCCCACGAGACTGTTGGAACTGGTGTTTGCCCAGTAAGCAGCAAAACGCTGCTTGTCAAGGTAGTTGATAATGGACCATGGATTATAAATATCACGCATATTTCCGAAGGTAAAACCATCATACCAGGCACGGACTTCTTCCTTTTCCATAAGCCCAAATTCGTCCATAGCGGCAAATACTTCCATTTCCGTAAAACCGAAAGAAGCCTCATACTTACATGAGGTAGAGGTGACTACCTCCAGATGGTTTAAGTCGGAAAAAATAGACTCTTTGCTTATTCGCGTAATACCTGTCATGACCGCCCTCTCCATATATGGGTTCGTCTTGAAAGTAGAATTGAATAGGTTTCGGACAAATGCCGCCATTTCATCCCAGTATCCGTGAACATAAGCTTCCTGCATGGGGGTATCATATTCATCCAACAAAATAATGACTCTTTTCCCGTAATAATTTGCAAGGAATTCCGATAAGGCTTTCAAGGAATAAGAAGCTACGGAATCACCCATTGTAGGGGATATTTCATAGAAGATATCTGGAAACTGTTTCGGCCCCTTATCCTGCAAGGCTGAATATCTGTCATATACGCTTTTGATGATGCGGCAAATTTTATCCCTTGCACTTCCAAAGGATGTTTCCTTCACATCTGCAAAGCTTAAGAAAATTACTGGATAACTGCCATGGAGGCTGCGGTACTTCGCTTCTTTCCATATGCCGAGCCTTTCAAATAAGGTGTCTTTATCTGCATGTTCCACGGAAAAGAAATGCTCCAGCATGCTCATGGCCAGTGTCTTGCCGAAGCGCCTGGGACGCGTAATTAAGGTCACATCATCCTGATTTTCCCACCATTCCTTAATAAACGCGGTCTTATCCACATAAAAACAATTGTTTTGAATGATTTTCCCAAAATCCTGTATTCCTATCCCTACTGTCCTTGCCATTTGACACCTCCCAGCTTTACCTGAACATATCAATCCAACTGTTTCCAGTATAGCTGATTGCAAATGACATTACAATAACAATCCTAATTCCGATATAAAAATCACCCATTTCACGGCTGGCAAAATGAGTGACTTTCCAGTTTTTATAAATACGTCAGAAATATTTCGCCCTTCGTAGAGGCACCTTGTTTTCAACATTTTAATACAAAAATCCCCTTTCAGCTTTCTCATACTGAAAGAGGATTACGATTGTCCATATACCTCACACCCCGACCAAAGCGTCAAAAGCTCCCATCAGGTTCATGCGTCCGTAGCCCCATTCCCTGCCGGGATATGTCAGCTCATAGCTTCTAGACGCACCCCGGATAAAGTAATTCTTGATCTCCCGGCTGGCTACCATAGGGTTGTTGCCCTCCACCACCGCCCACTGCAGGAACTGGGCCACGGCTCCGGCGGTGAGAGCGGCGGCCAGAGAGCTTCCTGTCTCCTCTCCGTCTATGGTGGAGACATCCACTCCGGGGGCCGCAAAGTCCGGCTTTATGGCGCCGGTTCTGGTAAATCCTCTTCCCGAATCGATAAAAAAGCTGTTGTTGGCGGCGTTGTAGGTGGAGACGCTGATCACATTTCCCGCCATGGCGGGTTCCGTCAGAGTGACATAGGGGGTGGCCTCCAGAAAATGCACCGAAGCATTCATGAACTGAGTAATCGGAAGCCACATGTGGAACGTTCCGTCATGCACATCCCCCACCGCTTCCACCGTAAAGGTCCATATGCCGGGAGTGGGCAGCGCCACCCTCAGAAAGATCACTTCCTCCCCCGAAGCAGGCTCCACCAGCGTTCCCGCTATGGTGATTCTGGTCCTCTCATAAATAAAGCTGTAGGTAATGCTGTTTTGGATGCCCAGACGGATGGGCGGGATCGTCTCGCCACCGGGGGAACGCACCGACAGCGTGAACACATCCGGCACGTTCCCCCACAGCTCCATAACAAACCCTTCAGCATTCTCGCCCACCCTGACCTCCACAGGCAGCGCGGCTGCAGCCCCTGCAGGCTCCAGACTGCCCCGGAAATGATGCCCTGCGTTGCCCTCGTTGCCTCCGCAGACCACCACCGCCCGGCTGCGCCTATTGGCCACTGCATTCAGATAGCCGGGCAGGGGGGAGTTTCCCGCATGGTCTCCGTAATTGGTCCCCAGCCCCAGACAGATCACCACCGGCCTCTCGAACTGTCTGGCGAAGCGGTCTGCGTAGAGCACCCCCAGCATAATATCCGTCTCCTCATAAGCAGGAACTCCCGGCGGAACGATATAAAAGTCCCGCAGGAACTGTTTCGCCTGCTTCAATTTTACTACTATAATATCTGCATCAGGAGCTGCCCCCAGATAGCCCATGCCGCTTCCCAATCTGCTGCCTGCCGCCACCCCCGCCATGACGCTGCCATGTCCGTTCTCGTCCCGGCTGGGAACCACGCTGTAGGGATCCTGCGCCCCAAGGGCACGGTCAATATCCTCTCTGGTATATTCCGTGCCGTAGAACAGCCCCTCCGGCGGCCTGCCGCTCTGGTCCGTCTGATCCCAGATGGCAAGAATTCGGCTGTTGCCCTCACTGTCCCGAAACGCCATGTCCGTGTAATCTATCCCCGTGTCAATGATACAGATCACCACGCCCCGGCCAGACAGGCTCAGAGGGGGCCTCTGAGCCTGTGTTATGCCGCTGGCAATCAGGCTGTTGGGGTCAAAGCTTCTGCCTGCGCCGCCCGTCTGCATCAAACCGTACAGCTTCGGCACGGCCTTGTAATCGAATACATAGTCCGTGACGTTTCTGATGTCTCCCTGATTTACATAAACAATATTGTAAAGATCATCCACATTGATATGGCAGAAGTCCAGACCGGTATTTTCCAGAAGCTCCACCGGAAAATTCGTGATCACATCATAATACTGATTGGAAAGAATCCTATCTCTGCAGTCCATGCCCCGAATCCCTTTGTCTGCAACGCAGTCTCATTCCTAGTATTCTATGCGTCCGCTCCTTGTCCCATGCCCAAAAGAAAACAATGATCTTCTCTGACAAAGGTCTCTCTTGGTTCAAAGCTTCCCCTAGACACCCCTTCTTATTCCGCAGCCAGCACCACCACGGAACGGGGAGGGATCCTGATCTTGGCGCCGAAGGTAAACTCTGTCTCCGCCCCTATGTCCTTGCCGTCCTTGTACTCCACAAAGGTATTCACGCACACCTTCCACCCCATGCCCTCAGGCAGGCCCGGAAGCTGCATGTCCAACGGCTTCCAATATGCGTTCATACCGTAAAAAACAATATCATCCTTGGTGTCTTCCGCGTTTCTGCCCGCATACATGACACCGATGAGTCGTGTATTGTAATCCGTGCTGCCGTTCCATGGATACCCGTTGTGTATGCTGATCTTGGGATATCCGCAGGATGCACTCTTCATGCTTTTCCGGATGACGCCATGCTCCTTCCGGAACTTTATCATATAGCGGAAAAACTGATATATCTCCTGATACTCCTCCAGTCTGGTCCAGTCCAGCCAGGAGATCTTGTTGTCCTGACAGTACGCATTGTTGTTTCCGAACTGCGTGTTGCAGAATTCGTCCCCGGCATAGAACATGGCCGGCCCTCTGCTGCACATGAGGGTGGCAAACGCGTTCTTCACCATGCGGCGGCGAAGCGCCTCTATCTCAGGGTCGTCCGTCTCCCCCTCCACCCCGCAGTTCCAGCTGTGGCCGTTGTTGTCCCCGTCGGTATTGTTCCAGCCATTGCCCTCGTTATGCTTCACATTATATGAGTACAGATCATAGAGCGTGAACCCGTCATGGCAGGTGATGAAATTCACGGAAGCGCTCTCCCCCCGCACTGCCGGATCATACATATCCCGGGAACCGGTGATTCTGCTCAGCGCCGTTGCCGCCATGCCCTCGTCCCCCTTCAGGAAACGACGCATGTCGTCACGATATCTCCCGTTCCACTCCGACCATCTGCTGTAGGCGGGAAACTTCCCTACCTGATACAGCCCTGCGGCGTCCCAGGCCTCTGCGATCAGTTTCACCTTCCCCAGAATACAGTCATAGGCGATGGCCTCCAGAATCGGCGGTTCCGCCATAGGCTCGCCGTTTTTGTCTCTGGCCAGAATCGAGGCAAGATCAAAGCGGAAGCCGTCCACCCTATATTCCGTAACCCAATAGCGGAGGCAGTCGATGATGAACCTCCGGGTCATGGGATGGTTGCCGTTCAGGGCGTTGCCGCAGCCGCTGAAGTTATAATAATGCCCGTCAGGCGTCAGAATATAGTAGACATTGTTGTCTATCCCCTTGAAGGAGAAGCAGGGCCCCGTGTCGTCCCCCTCTGCCGTGTGGTTGAACACCACATCCAGAATTACCTCGATCCCATTTTCTTTCAGCTCATAGATCAGCTGCTTCAGCTCGTCCCCCTCATGATTATGCTCCACCACGGAGGAATAGCTGGTATTGGGCGCAAAGAAACAGACCGTGTTATAGCCCCAGTAATTGTAGAGCTGCACATCGTTCACCACTCTGGCGCTCTCCATCTCGTCGAACTCGAATATGGGCATCAGCTCCACGGCATTGACCCCCAGATCCTTCAGATAAGGAATCTTCTGGCGCAGGCCCTCATAGGTTCCCTTGGCGTCGACTCCTGAGGATTCGTCCTTGGTGAACCCTCGCACATGCATCTCATAGATCACCAGATCCTCAAGGGGAGTCTCCAGCTGCTTCATCTTGCCCCAATCGAAGTTATTCTCTACGACTCTGGCATGGTATACAAAGTCTCCTCCCCCCTCAGGTCTCTCCCCCCACTGCCTCTGTCCGGTCACGGCTCTGGCGTAGGGATCCAGCAAAACATTTTCTTTGTCGAAGAGCAGGCCTTTCTCCTTGTCGTAGGGCCCGTCCATCTGAAAAGCGTATTCAAATTCCTCGATCTTCAAGCCATATACCAGCATGGAATAAGTGTTTCCGATATGGTAGTTCTCCGGAAACTTCAGTCTGGCGTAAGGCTCCTTCTCCTGAGGGTGAAACAGCAGCAATGTACAGCTGGTGGCACCGATGGAATGTATGGTGAAGCTGACTCCGTTGTAAGCCGCCGTAGCGCCATCCCTGCTGTAAAACCCCGGACGAACCTGAAAACCGTCAATGATATCCAGAGGCTGCAATTTCTCTCCTCGCTGCGGCCTATGCTGTGTGTGGTCCATCTCGCATCCTCCCTGCATATTCTTCCTATCTTCTGAGTCCCCGGACTGCATCCCTCCCTTGCCCATGTTTCTTTCCCATATTCTGGCAGATCTGATCCTATCCGACAAATCCTTGATTTTTCCCATGGAGGCGTCTCCCGTATCGTATTTTTTTCAGCCGGTTCATTCAGTTTTAGACACTGACAGGCCATGGTGCAAACATCCCCTCCATGACCTGCCGCAATTCATTCTATCATAGCCCCTTTGGTTCGTCAATATTTCCCCTCTTGTCCCATTTCTTGGTGCAATACCCTGCAAAAGGGAAAACTTTGTAGAGAATGCACGTTATATCACGCCAAAAATCAGCGCACTGCACAACATAACACAAATCAGAGACACCTCTCCCGGAGGAATTGCCAAAAGAACGCTTCAATGAAAGGCCAGAATCTATATGTCCCTACCGAATTCCTTTCCATCTCCCCTCTGTCCGGCGCCTTTACGAAACCATCCTTTTGGCCAAACGCAAAAACGGGGAAGGCTTGCGCCTGCCCCATTTTCGGTATCTCCTTATGCCATATGCTTCTCGATGCATGCCATGATCTCGTTCTGCACCGGTATGATCCTTTCCAGAATCGGCCTTGCCTCCTCCGGCTTGCCGGTTCGCAGGAGGGTCAGAATCTCATTGTACGCTTCATACAGCGGGGTTATGGACAGATTGCCCGCCGTTCCTTTGATGGAATGAGCCTTTTCAATGGCTTCCGTACAGTCAGCGGCATCAAAATCCACCGGAACGTACTGGCTCTTCAGCGTCTTTACAAACAATCCCAACATCCTTTTGTACAGCCCCTCGTTATTCATGAGGCGCTTCATTCCGTCGTCAATATCCACGCCCAACGCTCTCAGCTCTTCAAATAGCTCCATAAAGCACCTCTCTCTCTCCGATCTGCCGTTTCAGGCAGATCAGGCCCATCAATATTTTCCAAAGCCGTCTCCCAGAGAGATCACCTGCTCGTTGGCGCTGGAAGAGGAAGAAAAGCCGGAAGAACTTCTCACCGCTGTCTGGCTGCTGTTGCCCAGATTGTAGATGGAAAGCATCTCCCTCATCCTGGAAGCCTGATTGGACAGCTCCTCGCTGGCCGCCGCACACTCCTCGCTGGTAGCGGAATTTGTCTGCACCACCTGAGAGACCTGAGAGATGGCCTGCTCGATCTGTGCCACTGCCGTAGCCTGATAGTTGGAGGACTCTGCGATACCATTGATGATGTGCTCGCTCTCCTGAACCACCTTGGAGATCTCCTCCATGGCCTTGGCCGTCTCGCCCGCGATCTTGGAGCCTGCGTTGACCTTTCCGATGGAGTCCTCGATAAGCTCCGCGGTCTCCTCCGCAGCCTCCTGACTCTTCGCCGCAAGGCTTCTCACTTCTTCTGCCACCACTGCAAATCCTCTTCCCGCATCGCCGGCCCTTGCGGCTTCCACGGCGGCGTTCAGCGCCAGAATATTGGTCTGGAAGGCAATGTCCTGAATGGTCTGAATGATCTTGGAAATGCTCTCGGAGGAAGCATTGATGTCGTTCATGGCGGACACCATGTTCTGCATCTGCACATTCCCCTTGTTTACATCGCTGATGGCACGTACCACCAGCCCTGCGGCAGAATTGGCCTGCTCCGCGTTCTGTCTGGTCTTCTCGGCAATCTCGTCGATGGAGGCCGTGATCTCTTCAATGGCGCTGGCCTGCTCTGTGGAACCCTGCGCCAGAGCCTGACTTGCGCTGGCCACCTGAGAGGAGCTGATCGTCACTTGGGAGCCTGCGTCACTGATGCTGGTGAGAGCGTTCAGATTGTCCTCCACCAGCTTTTTCAGGGAATGACCCAGCACATCTGCGTCGGACTTGGGATTCACTGTCACGGTCAGGTTGCCGCTGGCCACTTCCTCAGCGATCTTGGCCTGGCTCTTGATATTGTCTATCACCTTGGTGTATTCATCCACAAGGTCACCGAACTCGTCATTGTTGTATTTCTCCATGTGGATATCCACACGGCCTACTGCGATATCCTTGGCCGCAGAGGAAAGCTGGGCAACGGACTTCTCGACGATCCTAATCAGGGCCAGAGCCACCACCACAGTCACCGTCACGGACACCACTGCGAGAACCGCTGTAAAGATGGCGCAGTTGCGGACATAAATCTCCTGCTGGGCAGGATCCGTGATGCCCGTGGCAGCCTTTGTGGTTAAGTCCCCGAAAATGATGTTGATAAGCGTCAGCACAATGGGAATGGCAAACCCGATTATCATCTTTGTCTTCATCTTCATGTTTTTCATTCTTCCATTACCTCTCATTCTTCCTCATTCATTCTTTCCTGCTCGCTGTCCCCCGGCTCCTCGTCATATAGGAGTTTTTCCGGATCCAGCAGAAGCTTCACCGTGTTCCCTACCTTGCCGATGCCGTAGACATACTTGTTATGGCCCTTGTCGCCTCTGCCGATGCTGGGAGGGGGCAGAATATTGCCCTCCTTGATCTCGACCACCTCAGCGATCTGCTCCACCACCAGCCCAACTGTAGTGGACTTCACATTGATCACGAGAATGCAAGTCTTGTCATTGTACTCGCAGGGCCCCTGCTTGAACCGCAGACTCACGTCCACCACGGGGATGATGCGTCCCCGCAGGTTGATCAGCCCCTTGATGTAATCCTCTGTGTCCGGGATCATGGTAACCGCCTGATACTGGATAATCTGCTGTACATACTGGATTCCCAGCCCGAAATACTCATGGCCGGACTTGAATGTCATGTACTTGCCCTTCTGCGTATCCGATTCGTCGGTCCGCACAATCATGTCGTCTATCTCGCTCATGTATCTACCGTTCCTTTCTGTAATCTCATTCCTTTTGCTCCACTACCTCCTTCACAGCCTCATTTTGCGAAAGTGGCTGCCGGTAACCGCCCTTATTCCACCAGCCCGGGAGCGTCCAGAATCAGGGCGATGCTGCCGTCGCCAAGCTGTGTACATCCGGAAAGTCCCTTGACCTTCTTGATATAAGAGGGAATCGGTTTTACCACGATCTCCTGCTCTCCTACCAGCCTATCCACCAGAAGGCAGATCTTTCTGTCCTCTACCTCAAGTATCAACATGACTCCGTCTTCAACAGACTCCTGATAATCCGACAGGCCATACCAGCTGCCCAGCCGGATCACCGGATAGCACTCGCCCCTTATCATGACATACTCATCGCCATTGGGTTCATTTATCATCATATCCTGCTTGATGCGGATAAACTGCTTGATCACGCCGGTCTCCATCACGAACGAAGACCCGCCCGTCTCCATCACGATACCGTCGATAATGGCAAGGGTCAAAGGAATCTTCAGACTCATGGTGCTGCCGAAGCCGGGAGTGCTCTCGATCTCCAGCGTTCCCCCGATGGCCTGAATGTTCTGAACCACCACGTCCATGCCGACGCCGCGGCCGGAGTATTCCGTAACCTGCTCATTGGTGGAGAAGCCGGGCAGAGTGATGAACTGATACACTTCCTTGTCCGTATAGGCTCCGTCGGGCTTATTGTCCTCCAGCAGCCCCTGCTTTCTCGCCTTTGCCATGATCTTATCCCTGTCAAGGCCCTTTCCGTTGTCCTCCACGCTGATCCAGACCTTGCCGGCCTCCGTCCTTGCGGACAAGGTGACCTTGCCCTTCTCCGACTTGCCGCTCTCCCTGCGCTCCTCATTGGTCTCGATGCCGTGGTCCACTGCATTTCTCACCAGATGCATAAGGGGGTCGGATATATGTTCAATGATATTCTTGTCAACTTCCGTGGACTCTCCCACCATCACGAACTCGATGTCCTTGCCCAGCTTTCTGGAGACGTCGAAAACGATGCGGTTCATCTTCTGGAAGGTATTGGTCAGGGGCACCATCCGCATGGACATAATGACGTTCTGCAGATCCGTGGAAATAGAAGCCAGCTGTGCCGCCGCCTTGTTGAAATTGTCCAAATTCAGTCCGGGCACCTTCAGGTCGGAACTCTGAAGCACCACGGACTCGGAGATCACCAGCTCTCCGATGAGATCCATCAGCTGGTCCATCTTTGCCACGTTGACGCTGATAAAGGAGGCCTTCTCCACCTTGGGCTTATCCTTGGCCAGCTTCTTCTGCTTGCCGGGCTCCTTGGACTGGATGACGAAGTCGCCGGGAACAATCTTGGGCTTTTCCGCCTCCTTGGGCTTCCCTTCCTCTCCCTTGGCCTCCTCCTTTGCCTCGATCTCCTCCACGCTGGATTCCAGATCAATGACCTTCAGCGGCTGGTCGTCACCGAAGTCGAAGCCCAGAAGGAACTGGTCCGCATTGCACTCGAATACGTCCACCTTCTCGATATCGTAGCCCACGCCGATGAGTTCCCGCACATCCTCCTCGTTGCACTGGGCCTGCAGCAGAATGCGGAAACCCTCCTTAAGTATGATCTCGCCGCTCTTCTCGTCCGAGAGGATGTCCTCAGGAGAATACAGAATGTCCTCCGCGATCTCCTTCAGCGCGTACACGATTTTGTACGCGTGAACGTTGGACATTTCCGTTCCCGGAAAGAAATGTACGAATATCTTGTAAAAACGGCTGGCGCTGCTGGCCATGGGAGCGATATAGAAATGCTTCGGCTCCTCGTGTACCGGCTCCGGCATCGCTTCACCGCCGGCCGCCCCTCCGTTTTTGATCATATCCAGAAATTTATCCAGATTCTTGATCAGATCGCTGGCATCCCCGTCCGGCGTCTCGCCGCCGCGGATCTTTTCCATCTCGTTGGAGATGAAATCCTCCACCTCCAGCACATGCTCCACCAGCTCCACATGGGGAACATGCTCGGGATGGGATTCTCTCAGATAGAAGAACACATCCTCCAGCTTGTGGGACACAGCCGTTATATTGTCAAACATCATGATGCCGGAAGACCCCTTGATGGTATGCATGGTCCGGAAGATCTCGTTGATGCTGTCCTCGTCAAAGCTGTCCGCATCCTTCTGTTCAAGAACCGTCTCCTGTAGCTGCTCCAGCAGCTGACCGTTCTCGAAGAGATACATGTCGAGCATGCTGTCAGTATTAAAATCGTCAGCCATAACCTTCTCCTTTCTACGTAAGCGCTTTCTCTTTCATTAAATCAGGTTCAGCTTCTTCAGCGCCTGCTCGAACCTATCCTGATCGATGGGCTTGCCGGAATAGATGGTGCAGCCCAGCTCGAACGCCATCTTCACGTTCGCCTCATCGTTCAGGGCAGTGGTCATGATGACCTTCACCGCCTTTTCCTGCGGGATGTTCTTCTGCTTCTCCAGATTGCGGATGCCCATGAGCGCCTGATACCCGTCCATAACCGGCATCATGATGTCCAGACATATCAGATCATAGGGATCTTCGTCCTCCAAAGCCATCATGAAGGCATCTACCGCCTCCATACCGTCCACAGTGACATCGCATTCGCCATACTTCGATAGAAAATTCAACATAAACTTCCTTGTCGCAAAGTCATCCTCCGCCAATAGAATCTTCATGTTCTCTCTCCTTTACATTTTATTTAATAATGCATATGTTCTCCCAGCGATATCGGATAGTTTCTCCTGATATTCAACCGCTCCCAGATCATAAGCAACCTTGGGCATTCCATAAACGACGCAGGTACTCTCGTCCTGACCGATGGTTCTGGCTCCGGCCTTCCTCATGGCGAGCAGGCCCTTGGCCCCGTCTCCCCCCATACCTGTAAGGATGATTCCAAGCGCGTCTGCACCCGCGGCCTTGGCCACGGAATCGAAGAGCACATCCACCGAAGGGCAGTGGCCGTTCACCTTAGGCCCTGCCTTGATCTCCACCTGATAGCCGGTTCCCACCTTCACAAGATGCATGTGCCTGTCGCCCCCGGGGGCGATCAGCATGCGGCCCGGCAGAACCCGATCTCCAGTCTCCGCTTCCTTCACCTGAAAACGGCACTCATTGTCCAGCCTCTTGGCATACATCTGGGTGAACCCCGGAGGCATGTGCTGCACGCAGACAATCCCCGGAATATCCGGACCGTACTGCCTCACCACCGCCGAGGTGGCCTCCGTCCCTCCCGTGGACGCGCCGATAGCCACGATCAGGTTCCCCCTTTTCACCGACGGGCGCTGTTCCTCCTGATTCATCATCACGGTTCTCTTGATATTTCCGATCTTGGCGCCGGAAGCTATCTTGATCTTCACCAGAAGCTCGTTTTTGATGAAATCCTCCAGCTGCTTGCGGCTGGACACCGCGGGCTTGGCCACAAAGTCCACCGCCCCCGCGCTCATGGCGTCGAACACCTTATCGCTGAGGGAGCTGATCACCACCACGGGAAGGGGATATTGGGGAATCAGCTTCCGGAGGAACTCGATCCCGTTCATCCTTGGCAGCTCCACGTCCAAAGTCATTACATCCGGCTTCAGCGCCAGAATGGCGTCTCTGGCCTCGTAAGGATCCCTTGCCGTGCCCACTACCCTGATTGCAGGATCCCGGCTGAGATTCTGCACCAGCAACTCACGGAATACTATAGAGTCTTCTACGACCAAAACCTTAATGGGCAACATACTCTAACCTTTCCCTTCCCAGCCTGCCCCTTTCACTTTCTGAAAATGGAAGGCTGTATGATCTGAAACGACGTGCTGTTCCTGTCCAAGGTTTCCGTGGTGCCTATGAAGAGATACCCTCCCGGCTCCAGAGCGTCGTACACCTTGTTCACCAGCTCCCGCTTCGTCTTCTCATCAAAATATATCATAACATTGCGCAAAAATATAGTATGCATTTTTCTTTTGAAAGGAAAAGGATCCATCAGATTGAACTGCCGGAATATGACCTCTTGCTTCAGCTCCGGCACCACCTGATATTGGGTGCCCCCCGCCATAGGCTTAAAGAATTTTTTTCTCCATTGATCGGGAATGCTCTTCATCTGCTCCGTGGTATAGATTCCCGTGATGGCCTTCTGGAGAACCTTGGTGGAGATGTCCGTGGCAAGCACCTTGGTGTCCCACTGGCTCTTCTCCATGCCGAAGAAATCCGCCAGCACCATGGCGATCATATAAGGCTCCTCGCCAGAGGAGGCGGCTCCGCACCAGATTCGCAGATCCTTTCTGGCAGCCTCCTTCTGCTTCAGCCAGGGCAGCACCACGCTTTTAAAATAGTCGAAATGCTCAAACTCCCTCATGAAATAGGTATGATTCGTGGTCAGGAAATTGACCAGCATCTTTTCCTGATTGCCTGATTTGTCCTGCTCCACGGCATTCATGAATTCATCGAAGCTATGCCATCCCCCCCGCCTGATGTAATTCTCCAGCCGTCCGTTCACTATGACCTTTTTCTGCGCCAGATCAATGCCGTAACGCTGCTTCATGAATACTGTAATTCTCTGAAATTCCTCGTCCTTAATCACAATTCCCTATACCTCCCGGAACATATCTCTATAGTCTCGTCAGCAAAGCTGGCGCGATATTTTACGACAGATCTTGAAAACATCGGGATTGAACTTCACGTCCGCTTCCCCTCCCATGATCTCAAGGGCTTCCTCCCTGCTGTAGTTCTTTTTCTCCGTCAGCGCACAGTACACTTCCACCACGGAAACGATCTGGGCCGCAAGCGGAATCTCGGCTCCCCTCAGCCCCTGCGGATAACCGCTCCCGTCCCAGTTCTCATGATGGAAATGGGCGATGTCTGCCGCCATGCTAACGAAGTCATTGTAATCATTCCCTACATGCAGCTCCTCCAAAAGCTTCGCTCCGATCACCGTATGCTGGCGCACCATGTCCATCTCCTCGCTGCTGAGGGCCGCCTGCCTCTTCAGAAGCTCCAGAGGAATTCCGATATTTCCGATATCACACAGCGGCGCCGCCAGCTTTATGGTATCGATATAGGCATCCGAAATCTTATCCTCGAACAAGGGGGAAAGCTGCATTCCCTGGGCCAGAATGCCGCAGTTTTGACTCAGCCTCTCGATATGTTCACTTCCATAGCAGGAATTCTGGGCCGCAATGGCGGCCAGCGCGTACAGAACGTCTTTCTTCTCCTGCTCGATCTGCTTCAGCTGCTGCCTCACGGATGCCTGAAGACGCTTGTTCATTTCCTGCAGCTCCCTGTTGGCGTCATGGAGGCGAAGATGAATCTTCAGTCTCGCCTGAACGATCTCCGGGACGAAGGGCTTCGTGATATAGTCCTCTCCCCCCAGCGTAAGGCCCCGCACAATATCTTTCGGATCATCGAAGGCCGAAATAAAGATGATCGGTATGTTTTTTGTCCTTTCGTCACCCTTCAGGATCCTGCACAGCTCATAGCCGTCCATCCCCGGCATGGAGATATCGGACAGGACCAGCTCCGGGCGGCATTCCCCCACCGCCTTCAGCGCCTCCTCCCCGCTCTCTGCCAGAACCGGACGGCAACCCATGTCCTGAATGATCGCCTCCAGAACAGCCCTGTTCACTTCCAAATCGTCCACGATGAGAACCACCGCCCCCGCTCTGCCTCCAAAGTTCATTCCTGCGCTCCCCCTCTGATGCGTCGGCCCCTCCCCTTATGTCACATTGCCGTCAGCTGCTCCAGTTTCTCGTATTCCGCAGCGGCCTTTTCATAGTTCTCCTTCTGGATGGCCATCTTCAATCGAAGGACGCCTCTCTTTACTTCTGCAGGCGCCTCCTCGGCCAGCTGTCTCACCGTCTCCATGAACATCTCCGCCTTCTCCCAGTTCTCCATCTCGATGCAGAGAATCAGCTTCGACAAGTTCTTCTTCAGGGCTTCCCTGTTTTCGGGGGTGCCGTAGCTTCTGGCGTCTCCCCCGGTCTTGGCGCCCTCCTGCGCCTGATGCGCCATCTGCCTAAACACTGCCTTAACGTCGTCTGGAGACTGTTCCCTATGCTCCTCCTCGCAGGCTCCCAGCCACACGGAAAAAGAGAAAGTGCTTCCCCTGTTCTTCTCGCTCTCGGCCTCGATCCGGCCCCCCATCAGCTCCACCAGCTGTCTGCAGATACTCAGGCCCAGCCCTGTGCCTCCGTATTTTCTGGAGATAGACGCATCCACCTGAGAAAAGCTCCGAAAAAGCTTATCCATGTCCGCTTCACCGATGCCTATGCCTGTATCCGATATGATAAAAAACAGTTCTATTTTGTCACCCACGCTGGCGGTTCTGAGCACCTGAACCGTGATCTTGCCTACTGCGGTGAACTTCAGGGCATTGGACAGCAGATTGTTGAGGATCTGTACGATTCTCAGTTCGTCTCCCACCACATACTCCGGCACCTGAGGGGACACCGTGACAAAAAAGTCCAGCCCCTTCTCGCTGATCCGCCCCTTGTGCTGGGCCTTCACATAATCCAGCATATTCCTGAAATGGAACCTCCGGGGCTCCAAAGTAAATTTTCCCGCGTCCAGCTTGGAGAAGTCCAAAATATTGTTGATGATCTTGTTCATGTCCCCGCAGCAGCGCTCTATCAGCTGAAGCGCCTTCACCGTCCGGGGATCCGTCACTTCCTCCACAAGCTCCCTGACATTTCCCAGAATGCCGTTCACCGGCGTCCTCAGCTCATGGGTCACATTGGCCACAAACTCCGCCTTGACCTTCGCCGCCTGCTGGGCCTCCTCCCTCACCTGACCGATCTCCCTGCCCAGATGCTCCTTCTCCAGAATGTCATTGGCCATACAGACATAGGTTCCCGGACGGCGGAGGCTTTCCACCACCTTGGCCTCCACGGGAAAGCAGGTACGGTTCCTGCGGTAAGCCACAAGATTGCGCTGCGCTCCCCCCAGAGTATAATCCCCGGGCACTCCTCCCCATGGGAACGCATTGGGGAATACCTCCCCCACGTCTCTGCCCGCCAGACCGCTGCCCGAACCCGGCTCCTCCTCATACCCCAGCTTCTTCCTTGCGGCGGCATTGGCATAGGAAACGACTCCTTCCTCATTAAAGACGAGAATCATTTCCAGCGCTTCCTCCATGAGAAACATGCTGTTTTCATCCTCCATGCCGAAACCGCCTTTCCAAAATGTCATGAATCAAAAAGGCAGCAAATACGCAATGGCTTTTTGCTGCCCGATACCGTTTTCCTATTACGAAAAATCAACTGCTCCAATCACTTCCATAATATTAAAGAAGTCTTCCTTGGCGAGCTTGAAGCACTCCAATATATCCGGCGAGAACTGTCCGCATTCACCATTCATAATCATGTCAAACGCCTTGTCATTGGTATACGAGCCTTTATATACTCTGGGGCTCACCAGCGCGTCATATACATCGGCTATAGCCACGATCTGCGCGCTGATGGGGATATCCTCCCCCGCCAGATGGTCCGGATAACCTCTGCCGTCCCATCTCTCATGGTGATGGCGGCAGATATCATAGCAGTAATGGTAAAATTCCGTAGTCTGGTTTCTGTAGAATTTCTCCAGTATGTCGCAGCCGATGACGGTATGATTCTTCATGATCTCATATTCTTCCGCCGTCAGGCGTCCCGGTTTCAGCAGAACGGCGTCCGGTATTCCTATCTTTCCGATATCGTGCAGAACCGAAGCTCTGGCTATGGCGTCCACCTGCACGGGCGTCAGGCCGTATCTGGGAAAATGTCTCATGAGATAGTTCAGCATGATTCGGGTGTAATACTTGATACGCTTAGTATGATCCCCCGTCTCGGCGCTCCGGGACTCCACCACGGAGCTTAGGGCGTCTATCATGAACTCATTGGTCTCACGGATCTCCCTCTCCTGCTCACGGATGGCTTCCTCCTGCTCCTTCAGGCGCAGCTCCATGTTCCGCTTGTTCTGGTACAGCTCTATGATATTGCGGCTTCTCCGCTTCACGATATGAGGGTAGAAGGGCTTATGTATCACATCGGCCACCCCGAAGGAATAGGCCTTGTCTTCACTGTCCTTGATGGTCTCTCCTGTAATCAGAATCACGGGGATTTCGTCCAGCAGATCATGCTCCTTCATGTACTCCAGCACCTTGAAGCCGTCCATCACAGGCATCACCACGTCAAGAAGGATTAAAACGATATTATCGTTGCTTTCTATCTGGCGAACCGCATTGAGGCCATTCTCCGCCTCGATGAGAGTGTATTTCTCCGGAACCTCCTTGAACATCTCCATGAGTATCGCTCTATTCAGTTCTTCATCATCAACAATTAGCACCTGTTGCTTATTCATGCCATTCACCATTGTCTTCATATGTTTACTTCCCACTAAGGATATCATTTTTCTATTTAAATGTCAATTGCTTTCCCTTAAAAACCTTATAGACAAACACACCCAAAGTATGGTAAATTAGTAGGAGTAAAAGAGGTGATACCCATAGAAACATATTCATTTTTTGAAATATTCGATGTAGACTCTCTGCAGGAGCTGATGGATTCTCTCTCGGCCAGCCTGCAGGTGGGCATCAGCATACGCAGTCCTCAGGGCGAGCGCTTCACCGCGGACAGCGACTATTGCCGCTTCTGTCCTGACATCATAAAGCGTTCTCCTCTGGGTCGAGCGCGCTGCGAGGAATCCATTGTAACCCTATGCCGGGGCAAGGACACAGTCCCCCGCATTTGCCGCTGCCAGCCTTCAGGACTCGTCAACGCGGGCATCAGCATTCTGGTGGACGGCATCCATATGTTCAGCATCATGGTGGGACAGATCCGTCTGGCGGGCGAGGAGCTCTCCGAGGAGGAATACCGGGACATGGCCCGCTCCCTCCAGATCGACGAGGATGCATATCTGGAGGGCATCCGGCACACGCCCTTAAAGACCCGGAAGGAATTCGAGAATATCCTGAGCACCTTGTCCCTGCTGGCAAAGCAGCTCTCCTATCTCGGCCACCAGAACCTTTACCTGAAATCCCTCATCGACGCTCTGGAAAGTCAGGAGCTGGTGCATCAAAAGCAGCGGGACATTCTGGAGACTCTGGCGGAGCGGGATTCCATGACCGGCCTCTACAATCGCCGGAAATTCGAGGAGACAGTGGCCGAATACGCGTCCCAAAAAGGCCGTCAGATCTGCATGATATCCGCCGATGCCAATTTCCTGAAGCTGACCAACGACATCTTCGGCCATGAGCCGGGAGACCTTCTGATAAAGACCATGGCCAAGATCATACATGATCTGGCCAAAAGCGACTGGCTGGTGGCCAGATGCGGAGGAGACGAATTCCGGATCATCCTGCCGGACACTTCTCTGGAGACCGCTCTGGACTACTGCCGCCGGGTGGCCCGCAACTGCCGCAAGGACAAGAGCTTAAACCTCCCCCTCGCCATAGCCATGGGCGCCGCGGAATGGATCAGCGACACCGAGACTCTCGACGACTGCTTCGCCAGAGCCGACGCCAAGATGTATCAGAACAAGACCGTTCTCAAGCATGAGCTGCGAGTCCAAGACTACATCATGGAAAGGCTTTACGACAGACAGGTTCTGGACAAGAGGGTGGTGGAGTCCACCGCCCGGATGACTCTGGAGTTCGCCGTCTATCTGGGCTTTGCAAGGGATCGGGCGGAGGATATGGCCATGGCCGCCCACTATCAGGACATCGGTATGGCAAAACTCCCCGAATCCTTTGTGATCCGGGGACAGTCGCGAACGGAGGAGGAGACCCTCCAGATCCATATGCATGCCACCCACAGCTACACTATGGCCAGACTGTTTGACGAACTCTATAAAATCGCGGATATCATACACTGCTCCCATGAAAACTGGAACGGTGAAAGCTATCCCAACGGCCTCAAGGGGGAGCAGATTCCCATAGAGGCCCGGATCATCCATGTCGTCAGCGACTACGTCTCTCTGACAATGCCCACCGTCATAGGCGGATACTACACCAAGGAGGCGGCGAAACAGCGGATATCGGAATCTGCCGGCATCGCCTACGATCCCAAGCTGGCGGCGAGATTTCTGGAGTTTCTGGAAAAAAAGAACTATTGACGCCATGCCTCCTTCCGGAACGCCCTTTTCGCCGGACGCTCCTAAAAGGCAAATCAAGACGCAAAAAAGGCCGGGACACCTCATGCCAACGGGTGCCCCGGTCTTCCTTTATTGCTCCGTCTTTCTTGGATCTTATTTGGATCCTTTTTAAATCTTATTCGCTCTGCTTCAGATCCTTCAGCGCATTGGTCAGCTTGATGGGATTGCCGTATCTGAGGGTCCCCATGCGGTAAAGCTTGGCTCCAAGCACTCCCGCCCCTATGGTGGACAGAACCAGAATCAGGAAGGAAACCGCCACCTCCCATGCCGCCACGGTTCCCATGCCGATGCGGGCGAACATGGTGCTGTAGGAGCTGACGGGCAGGAAGGAAAGAACCTTGATCGCTACCCCGTCTATATCGTTAAGCTGTACCAGCGAGAAGAAATACACTACCATCACCACCACCATCAGGCCCGAAGCGCTCTTGCTGATATCCTCGGTCTTGCTGACCAGTGCCCCCATGGCACCGTATAGGAAGCCGTAGAACAGATAGCCCCCCAGACCGAAGAACGCGAAGGCTGCCACCACCGATCCGGGAATGTGCAGGAACATATCCAGCATGCCTCCCCATTGCTCTCTGTTCATCTGATAGGCGATCAGCAGAGCTCCCAGAAGCACTCCCATCTGGAACACCCCCGCCACGGCCCCCGCGATGACCTTGCCGAACAGCAGGCTGTTGGGAGAAGTGCTGGTCACCAGTACCTCTATGGCCCGGTTGCTCTTCTCACTGGTGACGGAAACGGCGATCATCTGTCCATAATACACAATCAGCATAAAGACAATGATGATCAATACATAGCAATACCAGTAGTTGCTCCCGGAATCCTTGTTCAGCACCTCTTCCTCCACAGTGATGGGAACATCGTACATGGCGGCCACCTCTTCCAGATTCCAGCCGTTCTGCCGGCAGTAGTCCATCCTATAGAACTGTCTCATGGCCTCCTGAAAAAGAAGCATATTGTTGTCATGCATGGGTTTATTAAAGACATAATATTCGTACTCCGTCTTCCCCGTCACCACGAAGCCGGCCTCCGCCTCCTGCGCCTCCACGGATGCCTTTACGGCGTCGGGTTCCGCCTTCTGCCAGACCGCGTCCGGAAACAGCTGCGCAAGAACATCCTCCTGCACCACTCCAGCATGGTCCGCATATAGGAACAGCGGCTTCTCTCCCTCCGGCGTTTCCTTCTCCGAAGAATCCTCGCCTCCTACGATCTTCACCCCCGTGAATCCGGACATGTCCACGAACCGGGGCAAAAACAGCATCCCCACTCCCAGCAGCGCCAGCAGCACGGTCAGCCCCATGAAGGCTTTGTTGCTGAAATACTCTTTCAGTTCATACTTCAGTACGATCACAAATTTTCTCATTCCTCTTCACCTACCTTAGCCACGAAAATATCATTCAGGGAGGGCTCGTATCTCCCGAACTTCTCCACATCCACATCGGATTTGGCAAGCCTTTCCAGAAATGCGCGCTTGTCTGCGCCCTCTGAAAGCTCCAGCACCAGAAACTCCTTCTTCCTGCCGGAAACTCTGGCAAGCCCCTGCCACTCCCCTTCTACCTTCCGGGCAAGTTCCTCCAGCGTATGGTTCTCCGCCGCCAGCATCAGACGGTTTCTGCTGTACTCCTTCTTGATGTCCTTCAGCTGCCCGTCCAGAACCACCTGCCCCTGATTGATAATGGCGATATTGTCGCAAAATTCTTCCACATAGCTCATCTGATGGCTGGAAAAGATCACCAGCCTCTTGTCGTTGATAAGCTCGTTCACCACATCCTTCAGAATCTGGGAGTTCACCGGATCCAGACCGCTGAAGGGCTCATCCAGAATCACCATGTCAGGATTGTTCACCAGAGTGGCTGCAAGCTGAACCTTCTGCTGGTTGCCCTTGGACAGCGTCTCCAGCTTCTTGGTCTCATATTCCGCCACCTCCAGCCTCTCCAGCCACTTTTTTGCGCTGACTCTAGCCTCTCCGGGCTTCATACCCCTTAGGGTGGCCAGATACACCATCTGATCTATGACCGTCCTCTTGGGATACAGCCCTCTCTCCTCCGGAAGATAACCGATCTGATGCTTTCTGGGCTGGAACTGTCTGCCGTCCAGCAGGATTTCCCCGCTGTTTGCATGAAACACATCCATCAGAATGCGGATGGTCGTGGTCTTGCCGGCTCCGTTTCTGCCCAGAAGGCCCAGCGCCTTCCCGCTCTCCACCTGAAAGCTCACGCCATGGAGCACTTCTTTGTCCCCAAAGCTTTTGCGTATGTTCTTTACCTCAAGTATCATTTATTTCCTATCCCTTTCCCGCCCTCTGCCTCTTGTGCCGCCGTGCCCCTTAATTTGGACGCGGCCATGCGCCGGAGCGTCGCTCCCGGATGCACGGCTGCCGCAGGCGGCAGATCAGGCGCAATATGTAAGAACCGTACTGCTTTTCCTCTGCTTCCTATGTACCCCCCCTATCTTCCAAATTCGGTCTTTTCACCACTTCCCCTTCTTTCAGGACGGTCCAGCCGTCCTCAAGCTGGAGCGCCAGCCTCCTTGTCTCCTCCTGAAGCAGCCAAAGCCCTGCGTCCGTGATTCGGTACGCCTTTTTGCTCTCGTCGGAAACCATTTCGATGACGCCGTCTGCCACCAGCCTGCCCACCATAGTGTACAAGGTGCCCGTGCCCAGAAGAATCCGCCCTCTGGTCAGGCCGTTCACATACTGTATGATGGCATAGCCATGTCTGGGAGACATGACGGACAAAAGGGTATAGTAAATCGTCTCTGTCATAGGAATATACTTTTTCCGTAAGGCTTCGTTCATCGATTCACCCCTTTGCGTTCACCCTCGATATGTCGACAATTGATATATCGAGGGTGAATGTAGGATAGCACAATGAAAGAGGAATGTCAATAGGGGGAAAATAAAATTCACCCATCAACGAACCGGACCCGGAAACGGCAGAGTCTGAAAAAGACTCTGCCGTTTCCGGGCTTTCACTGCACATTCCCAACTATATGCTTGTTTAAGAGCCCCTATCCCTTCAGGCTCCGCTTCACATTCCAATGCCAAAACAGCCCTTGCCGGCCCCAAACGGCTACTCCGCTATATAGGTGGGGGCATTCTTGGGGCTCCTGCCCTTAATTACATTATGATAATAGGAATACGTCATGGGCACATCCTTCTTCAGCACATCCGCATCCAGCACCTTCCCCAGAAAGACCGTATGGGTGTCTGTCTCCATGCTGTCGATGACCTCACATACGATGTAGCCGCAGGCATCCGCCACCACGGGCATATGTTCTTTGGTCACATGCTCCACCTGAGCGAACTTGTCATTGTCCTTTCCGCTCTTAAAGCCGAAGGTGCCGATGATGCCGGGATCGGAATTCTCTCCCAGAATGGAGACCGCGAACCTTCCGGTACTCCGGATGCACTGGTTGGTATAGTTGTCATGATTGATGCTCACTGCCACGGTGGCCGGCTCGGAGGTGATCTGCATGGCGCTGTTTGCCGTACAGCCTGTGGCCCTCCCTTGATCCCATGTGCTCACTACATACACGCCGTAGGACAATTGATGAAATGCACTCTTGTTCATGGTAATCCTTCCTTTCCTTATTTCAGTGTTTTTTCCATGTCTCTGCCCACATTATACCACCCATCCTCCGTTTTCACAATCTCTGCATCCCACAAATGAGCCCAAATCCGCAGAGTTCTCTTACTCTGCATCCGGCATCAGTCAAACAGCATACGCGCCACATGTCTGGACACATTATAAGTCCGAATGCCGAAGTTCTCCATGCCGCGCTGCAGCTTGCTCATCCAATAATAGCCGAAGGACCCCTGACCTGAGCGGGATCTGCCCGAACCGCTGTTCCAGGCCCCGATGCTTGAGGCGTATGCCACCGCATCCTCCTCATGGAACGCCTCCATATGATAGCCCAGCTCCTTCAAATACGGAACCAATACCAAAGCCGCGTCGGCGCTCAGTGTCCTTAAGTAGGCATAGTCCTGATAGGGCTCCGGGGCCAGAAAGAAACCGCTCTTTGAGCCTTCTTCAATAGGCTTTTGTGCAGCCTGATCTTTGTCCTCCTGCTCCAGCATCTCCCCATGAGGCGCATTGGCAATATTGACTCTGGCCACGATATAGTCCGGATGGCCGAAGGACAGAGCCAGATACAGAACCGCCACCGCCGTCACGCCATAGCGGAAGAGGGGGAAATTCTCCTTGAATATGCTGGCTGTCACCCCCACGAACAGCACTGCCAGCAGCACCAGCGCCCACAGCACCAGCACCCTCATATAGGTCAGGTAGTAATAGCGGATATACATGATCATCCTCAGGAAGCTGGACGCGATCATGATAAAGGTGCAGAAGGACATGATCGCCAGAATCACTTTCAGCGCCTTGCTTTCCCTGAAGAAACTCATGCAGCATAGGACGATCACCAGATTCAGCAGGCTCACGGCCAGCAGCTGAAAGAACCCCCGTCTCGCGTACATGGCATAGGTATAGCCCTCCGGCAGCTGCAGCTTTCCCAGAAACAGACCTGCGATCTGAATCACCGAAAAGAACAAATAAAGCACTGTCAGAAGCCCGGTGACAGTAATGGCCAGCACCGGCTCTCCCCTGCGCATGTCCGTGACCTCTTCCCTGATGCTCCTCTTGCACAGATAAGCCGTGAGAGCGTAGGCTCCGAAAAAGACCGCCCCGATGCGGAACATGATATTGATGATTCCCCAGAGGCTGATGCTCTCCAGCAGCCGGGCCGTCATCTCACCGAACACCGCGTCGGCGCTGGCAAGCAGCAGAAGCACCATCAGCAGCAGGGGAACCCCGATCAGCAGACCCAGCGCGATGTACCATCCCTTCCTGTCCGCCCTCTTCTCTCTGCTTTTGTTATAGGCTGCCCCGTCGGAGAACGGACGGCCCAGCTCCCCAACGCTGGCCCCGATCAGAATGCAGATACTGCCCAGATACTTCCCCAGCTTCCACTGTGAAGTGTCGAAATACTGCTTCAGCAGAAAGCTCATCAGCAGCAAAAATACCCCCAGCTTGTTAAAAAATATAATCGTCCCGTCATCGGTACAGAAGGTGGATATCCCAAGGAGCAGCATGGTGACAATATAAAAAAGGCTCCCTTTCTTCAGGGCGATCCCTCCCCGCCCGTTTCCGGTCCCTTGTCCGGCCTGCAGGGCCCCTCCTCCGCTCCCGACGCGGCCCCTTTTGCCGACGACCCCCAGCTTTACCATGGAAAGACAGAAAAACCCAATGCTGGCCGCCACAAAGAGGGGGAAGGTGACCCCCGACCCGTTCCTATACATGCAGAATGCATAGAAAAGACCATAGAGCAGAGCGCCCCGAGCCAAATAACCGTAATTTTCCTTCATCCGCTTCGTCTCCTGCGTCTCGGAGGCCGGTCTCCCCTGCATCATCCCATATCCTGACATTCCTGAATTCTGGGGATTCCATGTCCCTGCCGGCGGCACCATGGGCGGCGGCATCACCGGCATTCTCCGGACCGGCTCCCGCCCGTTTCCCTGCATGGCCGCCCCGGCTCCGGGAACCGGCTGCCCTCCATAGGCTCCTTCCCCTCCGGGAATCGGCTGCCCTCCATAGGCCCCTTCCCCTCCGGGAACCGGCTGCCCTCCATAGGCTCCACCCGCTCCGGGGGCCGGCTGCCCTCCATAGGCTCCTTCCCCTCCGGGGGCCGGCTGCCCTCCATAGGCTCCTTCCCCTCCGGGGGCCGTAGCGCCTTCCGCTCCCGCAGCCCTATTGACTTGTTTCGCATCTCCCGCGTTATCCACCCACACGCTTTGTTCTATTCCCGTCATGATTCCTTCCTCCTATTCCGGTTCCCCATGGGGCCCGCCCCATGCCGCCCCTTGCTTCCTACCACCCATAGCCTTATTCCTTCACTCGCCGGAGCCGTGGTTTCCCTCGGCTTCCTCCGGCACATATTCCAGAATATCTCCCGGCTGACAGTCCAGCGCCCTGCATATGGCCTCCAGCGTGGAGAAGCGCACGGCCTTGGCCTTGCTGTTCTTCAGCACCGACAGATTGGCAAGGGTAATGTCCACCTTTCCAGACAGCTCCGTCAGGCTCATTTTCCGTCTGGCCATCACCACGTCCAGATTCACTATGATTCCCATTTGATATTCATCCTTTCATCCATCCGGACAAGAGACCGGACAAAGCTTGCCCTAAATGGTCAGATCATTCTCCTGCTTGTACCGCACGGCCTCATCGAAGACGCAGGCCAGCACCTTGCTGAACAATCCTGCGATTACGAACACCAATATCACCACCAGCATGGCGATGGTCATATAGACGATGCTCCTCACCACCGCCATCAGGGCGATGAAAAAGCTCCAGTTGCCCATTTTCCTTAGGCTCTCCACATTCTCCTCCACGAAACAGTCTTCATTCAGCACGGTTCTGAAAATCCTGCGCAGCTCCCGTATCAGCACCACCGCCGACACCCCCAGCACAAAATAGATTATCACCGTTTCTTCATAATGTCTCACCAGATAGGGGAACCACTCTCCGATCAGCTTCACGCTCAGCGGCAGCGTGGCCGTGGCCCCAATCCCTGCAAAGAACATAATGTCCAACAAATATTTGGTTCCCACGATCAGCTTCCTGCTGCCGGCAGCGGACCTGCTTCCTCGCTCTTCCTTCTTCATACGGTCTACCCCCTTGGCTCCCATTTGGGACTCCCCTTCCTTCCCGCGGCGGACTTCCCTTCCCACAGCGGACTTGCCTTCCCATGGCGGACTTTCCTTCCCGCGGCGGATTCTCGGTTTCGTCTTTTCCACAGACGCCGTTCTATTCTTATATACCACCTCTCCCCATGAAAGTCAATACATTTTTATCGATTATCGATATTTTTTTATTGAAATTCATCTTTTATGCCCTCATTGCTCTCTGGAAGGACTCTCTGGCTGGCTCTATGGCAGGACTCTCCGGCCGACACTATGGCTGACTCTCCGGCACTCTCTGTCTTTTCTCCGATTTGGCCCTCCTCTTTTTTGCCCCTCCCAAAAGCTTCCTTCCATATACCCCGTTCGCCCGGCCCTTTTTGTTCACGCCTCCGGCCCATTCATTCATTAAGAAAAAATGGGAATATCTTCATAATTCCTTTAGGTTTATTTCGAGTCATATTTAGAAAAGCTTGTTATACTAATAATACTATAATTCCAACGAGGCATTTGAATCATTCGCCCACAGACGGCTTGTTTTTGGAAGCATAGCTCCCAGAAGATCCGGCAAGTCCAGCCGAGGGGCTGACGATATCCGGTATGCGCACACATTCTCAGGAAAGGCATAGGTAGAAGGACAACATGGACAGAGACATAACGAAAACGATAAACACCCTCCCCGCAGGACTCACCACAGCAGAAGCGGAAGAAAGAGCTGCCAAGGGGCTCTCCAACCGGACGGATATCCGGACGGGCAAAAGCGTCCGGAAAATCATATCGTCCAACCTATTTACCTATTTCAATCTCATATTTTTGATTCTGGCGGTTCTGCTCTGCATCGTGGGCTCCTATAGGAACCTCACCTTCCTCCCCATCATCATCATCAATACGGGGGTTGGAATCCTGCAGGAGCTGCGGGCCAAGAGGACTCTTGACAAGATGAACATGCTGAACGCTCCCTACGCTATAGTCATACGGGACGGCAAGGAAACCCGCATCCCTTCCGAGGAGCTGGTAAAGGGCGACTGCATTCTGCTGGCCTCCGGAAACCAGATCTGTGCTGATGCCAGTGTCATACAAGGCAGCATATCCGTAAACGAATCCCTCCTCACCGGAGAGGCGGACGAAATCAAGAAGGAAGCCGGCAGCCGCCTGCTCTCGGGAAGCTTCGTGGTGTCCGGGCGCTGCTACGCCACACTGGAGCAGGTGGGAAACGAATCCTACATCTCCAAACTGACCGCCGAGGCCAAGGCCATGGGCGACAAGGAGCAGTCCGAAATGATACGTTCACTGAACAAGCTTCTGAAATGGGTGGGCATCATCATCATCCCGGTGGGAGCGATTCTGTTCAGTCAGGCATATTTCATGAATCAGGAAGGCTTCCAGAAGAGCATCGTGTCCATGGTGGCCGCCGTCATCGGGATGATTCCGGAGGGCCTCTATCTGCTGACCACCGCCGCCCTCACCTTAAGCACCATACGTCTGGCCAAAAGGCGGGTGCTCCTGCACGATATGAAGAGCATCGAGACATTGGCAAGAGTGGACGTGCTGTGCGTGGACAAGACGGGAACCATCACGGAGCCCGGAATGGAAGTTTCCAGCCTCCTTCCCAGCCGCCAAAATCCGGAAGGCACGCTGGAGCCTGATCGGCTGGCACAGCTGCTGGCGGATTATTCCGCCGCCGTGCAGGACGACAATGCCACCATGCAGGCCCTCCGGAAGCATGTTTCCCCTTTTGCCGCGGACAAAAAAAATCAAAAAAGCCCTCTTTCCGTCATGCCCTTTTCCTCCTCCAGAAAATACAGCTCCGTCACCTTTGAAGACGGCAGTTACATGCTGGGGGCGCCGGAATTCGTGCTGGGACAATGCCTTCTCTCAGACCCTTCGGCGCTCTGGGAGCCGGCGGTCCCCTACGACTCCGTCTTGTCGGAGATATCCCCCTATCTGAAGAAGGGCTACAGAGTGCTGGCTCTGGGGAAAAGGGCGGCCGGGCAGGCCGATTCTGCCGAGACCGTAATTCCCCTTGGATATGTGATCTTGGCCAACCCCATTCGGGAAAACGCCAGAGAGACCTTCGACTACTTCCGGCAGCAGGGCGTGACGGTGAAGGTGATCTCCGGCGACAACCCGGAAACCGTCTCCGAGGTGGCCCAGCGGGCCGGGATCCAGAACGCGGATCAATATATCGACGCCAGCCTTCTGTCCGAGGACTCCGCATTGAAGGAAGCTGCGGGCCAATACACGGTCTTTGGCCGGGTGACGCCCAAGCAGAAGCAGCTTTTGATCCATTCGCTCCAAAACAGCGGGCATACGGTTGCCATGACGGGAGACGGGGTGAACGATATCCTCGCCATGAAGGATGCCGATTGCAGCGTGGCCATGGCCTCCGGCAGCGAAGCCGCCGCTCAGGCGGCTCAGGTGGTGCTGCTGGACTCCGATTTCGCCCGTATGCCCAGCGTGGTTCTGGAAGGACGGCATGTGGTGAACAACATTCAGCGCTCCGCAAGCCTATTTCTGGTGAAAAATATATTTTCCCTGCTTATGGCGCTGTTTGCAGCCATATCGGCCATCACCTACCCTTTGGAGCCTTCCCAGATTTCCCTGATCAGCATGTTCACCATAGGCGCCCCCGGATTCCTTCTCACGCTGGAGCCCAACAAGGACCGGATTCAGGGCCGCTTTATACGCAATATTCTGCTGAAGGCCCTTCCGGCAGGGCTGACCAATGTATTCATCGTCTGCACCTTTGTAGCCTGCGGCAGAATGCTCTCCCTCCCGGACAGCCAAGTCTCCACCGCCTCCACCCTGCTGCTGGCCATGGTGGGCTTCGTGATGCTGGCCGAGATCAGCCGTCCCTTCAACCGCATCAAATACGGAATTCTGGGGCTGAACGTGGTTGGTCTGGTATTTTGCTGCTTCTTCCTCAGCGGCCTATTCGCCATGAGCCCTATATCTTCTCTCTGCCTCCTGCTCACGGCAGTGTTCGCCTTCGCCGCGGAATCCATGTTCTGGTGCCTGAGTAAGCTGGTCAAAAAGATATGCGCCGTGAATTCCGGAAAAAATTGGACGGGCATCGGTGAAGACCGCAGAAAAGCCCTCCCCTTGAGGAGGGAGGGCGCCGAGATATAATGACGGTATTCCTAAATCCCAAAGAATCCTTGACGCAGCTCACTGCGCCAAGGATTCTCTGCATTCCCTTCCAAAAGAAATAAGCTTCCCAAAAACAGCTATGTACAAGCTTTGCTGCCTGCTTGTGCCAAGGGCTCTCCGCATTCCCTTCGGGAAGAAAGCTAATGCAAGCGGCAAAAGCCCTATAGGCCAAAAAGCTCACTGGCCCAGAGACGGTATTTTCTTAAAAAAGCTCACGAAACCGTCCGCCACTGCTGTCTGGTCCATCTTCGTCTCCTCCAGATCATAAAAATATTTCCCCGTCTCCACATCCAGAGAAAGGCTGTCCAAGGGAAAACCGCTGTGCCGGATCCGGGAATGAGGAACCGCTGTCAGCAGAAACACACTGCTGGCCAAGCTGTCATCCATGGACTCATAGGCATGCCGGGAATCCATCACCAGACAGATCGCGTTCCTATATCTCGCCCTCAGATCCCCGTATTTTCTGGCCAGTCCCCCATAATACTCCAACATCTCTTCATCCGTCAGGTACTTGCCGCCAACGGTCCTCACATGGACGCCCGGCTGAACCTCCTCCGGAACCCCCTGAAAATATAGGCCTGAATCGCAGGAAAACACCGGTATGCCAAAGGCCTCATAATAGGCAAAGGCCTTCTGTCTGGCATTCTCCAAAGGAGTCCTCCCATTCTCCGGCACATAAGGCGCTTCCTTGTCCATATCTTCCAGCCCCAAAATCTCCAGATCCAGTTCTGCCAGACGCCTCCTCATGGCTTCCAGCTTTGCGGCATTACCAGTACCATACAAAAGCCTCATGCCCTTATTCCTCCTCAGTATAACCATAACATAATTGTTAAATATTTGATTGCTTTTTAAGGGTTTCTTCAAACCGGAAGTTAACGAGTCAATGTCAGGATACCCGCGCAGTATGAAATTTGTTTAAATGTAATGCCCGGAAATACACTTCTCAGTTCATCGGCAACGAAATATATTTCTTCATCATCCCATTCGTCACCTGCTTCCTGTCTGCATTGATTCAATTTATCGCGGTTTTCAAAAGCAACGTCACCAATTAAAATCTTCCCATTCCCTTTCAGGCAATTATACAGAGTGCGAAGAAAGGATATTTTTTGTTCATCAGTCAAATGATGCAGTGAGTATGTTGCCACAATAAAATCATAGCATTGATTCCGCAACGGCTCTACTAATCCTTTCGTGAAGTCCCCCTGATAAAGATGTGAACCCGGCATTTTCTCGGATGCTAATTCAATCATTCTTGACGAGAAATCCTGCCCGTAGATGGAACAACCATGTTCATATAGTTTTGTCGTGAGCGTACCCGTTCCAAACCCTATATCAAGCACTGTTGCGTTTGGCTTTTCCATAATGGCCTGAAAGATGTTTCCAAGCACATCCCTATAACCGGCAAACGGATATGTATTTTCTTCATCGGAAATCCCCACCGTTTTGTCATATCCATCTGCCCACAAGTCAAAGCCGTATTTATTTAACATACCTGCCTCCTTACATATCAGTTTCTTTTCAACAAATCGCTTATATTTATCAATCTGACTGGACAAAGGTATCATCCGGTAAATTCCTATATTTGTATCTTCATTCGCATTAAAATTTTATGCAGCAGTCATATCATTTTCATAAACCGTTTCTGATCTTTCTCATCCACATACCCTATATTCCGGTAAAATTTATGGGCTTCCTTTCGGGACATCCCAGAATTCAGCCTTATCGCATGAATATCATGGTTTATTGCCCAGCGCTCTGCTTCCCCCACAAGCAACTTCCCGACTCCTTGTTTTCTATGGTCAAGCTCCACTGCCAGACCAAGAATATTTGCCATTGTCCCCGCATACAAGACATCGTATTTTTCCACATGGAGATACCCTACAACTTTATCCCTGGCAACGGCAACAAAAACTTCTTCCCTGCCGTGATCAAGCTTTTTTAGTTTGGCTTCGACCAATTCCGGAGTGCAAGGGTATCCGAGATCATTGCTGGAGATCTGGCAAATTGCCATTGCGTCATTTACACATACTTTCCTGATCTCAATTCTCATATTCATGCATCTCCTAGTCGAAAATATCAATATCACCCATATCTTATGAGCGCCTGCATTGTTACCATTGGCATAGATCAAAAAAATCAAAACAAAGAGTGAGTGTACATCTTGATGTCGATAACTATATTTTTTACAGCATTCCTCCTCAGTCGTGCCTTTCCTGATCCTCAAAGGTCTCGCAGAATCTTGCCGCAAAGGCCGGCTCCTCTCCTGCCTCATTTAGATGTGAGATATCCCCAAAGGCCGTAACCCGAAAGACAGCCTTCCCCTGCCTGCGCTCCTCCGTGACCACGGTAGTGACAGAGGTGGGCGCTGCACAAGTATGATGCCACAGCAGCATGGGGGATATGTTCATCAGACGGCTCAGCAACACGCATTCAAGCCCGAAATGGCAGAAAAGGGCAATGGTATCCTTATTGGAACGCTCCGCCTTGTAAAACTCCCCTTCCCTCACATAGCCATGCTCCGCCAGCAGAGCGTCGAATCCCTCAATCACCTTCTCATAGGCCTCTCTTACCCGGCCCTCCTCCATGATCTCTGTCTCTGTCCATTTGTCACGCAGGAAATACTTCCCCTCAGCGGTCCAGTCCTCCGGCAGCCAGTCCCAGGCTATCTTCCTCTGTCCCCTGCCGTCCGGCCGCAGGATGGACGGAGGAAACTCCCTGAGCCAGTCTCTCTCCTCCGCTGTCCTATTCATTTTTTTCAGCGTCAGAGATGCTGTGTCCTTGGCCCTGCCCAAAGGCGAGACATAAAAATCCGTCACCTTCAGTTTCGCAATCCTATCCGCCAAAAGCCCGGCCTCCCGCCAGCCCTTTTCCGTCAGGGAATCCTTTTCATAGTCAGGATCCCCGTGTCTGATAATCAAAATACGCATATTCCCTCCTCTGCCATGGCTTACATGTCGTTGCATACTTACCACGGCATACATGTCACGGCATACATGCCGTTGCACTCTTGCCTCTGCATACTTGCCATAGCTTACATACCGCTGCGTACTTGCCACGGCATACATGCCGTTGCACTCTTGCCTCTGCACACCTGCTACAGCATACATGTGTCTAGACGTCACGGATGATACAATCCTATATCGACGCACCGAAAATTCACACGTTTCTATATAGCCTCAACAAAATTATATCATAATTCAGCGCAAAGTGAACAGTTTTTAAAAATGCATATTTTTTGATGGTGATAAATTATATTTTTAATTTGCCAAAATCTATAGCATGGCCGATTAAAGCGTGGTAAGATGAATTTAATCGGACGAATGATATCCGTTAAAATGGAAATACTTGAAGGAGGCGTATTTGATGTCAAAAAATGAGGTAGGCTTTGCCGTGACAGATGAGTATAAATCCTGGATTGACGATATAAAGAAAAGAATAAGACAGGCACAAATCAAGGCAGCTATCAAAGTAAACTATGAGTTGCTGGATTTATATTGGGAGTTGGGCAAGGACATTGTCAAAAAGCAGGAAAGCACAAAATGGGGTGACGCCTTCCTTAAAACAATGAGTAAAGACCTGCAAAAAGCATTTCCTGATTTGTCCGGATTATCTTCCCAAAACTTAAAACACATCAGGTATTGGTATAAGTTTTATAGCCAGGAAGGAATAGGGTTACAACCTGTAACCCTATTGGAAAATAATACGAACGACGTATCAAACAAGCCTACGCTCCAAGAAATTGAAAAGCTCATTAAAAGCATTCCGTGGGGGCATAACCAGCGGATTATGTATAAATGCAAAAATATAAAGGAAGCATTATTTTATGTACAGAAAACAATGGACAACAATTGGAGCAGAAATGTCCTTGAACACCAGATTGATGCCAATTTGTATGAGCGTCAGGGAAAAGCAATAACAAATTTCCAGGTTAAGCTTCCTGAACCGCAATCAGATTTGGCGGAGCAAACTCTGAAAGATCCATATAATTTTGATTTTCTTTCCTTGCGGGAGAAATACGACGAGAAAGAATTGGAGGATGCGTTAGTAAACCAGATTACCCAGTTCCTATTGGAGTTGGGTACCGGTTTCTCATATATAGGAAGGCAGGTTCCTATACTGGTGGGGAAAACGGAATTTCGGATGGATTTGCTATTTTATCATGTTAGACTGCACTGTTATGTCGTAGTGGAATTGAAGACGGAAAAATTTAAGCCGGAATTTGCCGGTAAACTGAATTTTTATGTAACAGCTGTTAATAAAAATCTAAAGGCAGAGCAGGATAATCAGACAATCGGAATCTTGATTTGCAAAGATAAGGACGATGTGGTAGCCGAATATGCCTTAGAAGATATGTCCCAGCCTATCGGAATTGCACAGTATGAATTTACAAAAGTATTAGGTAAGGAGTTCCGAAGCAGCCTTCCCACCATTGAAGAAATAGAGCAGGGGCTGTCAGAATAACTTATCTCGCTGACAGCAGAGGGAGAAACCGTGCCAACGATGATTTGGCCCGTCTGACGAGTTAATGTTGGTAGCCGTAGATGATAGATAGTATGATGTAGCGTAAGTATCGGAATTTATTGCAAAGGCAGTAGCTGACCAAGTATCACTCACTCCACCAGCATACTGTAGAAACCCCCTCGATAATACGCAATGTCATTATCTTAAAATCATCACCACCCGTCAAACGGGTGGTTTGCTCTGCGGCTATAAGCCGCTGTTACCGGCCAGCGCCTAAAGACGCTGGCTTTCACTTTGTTCAAGCCACTACGCCCTTGACTCGTCGCCGCCCTTCAAAGGGCGTTCGTAATACCGGCTACCCCTTGAAGGGGTCCTCGTATCCTTCACGCTCAACTTATCCTGCATAATATCACTTTTCTCCTGATCCAGAATATACTTCTTTATCGTTGCCTCGTTCAGGCCTACTGTGCTGACGTAATATCCCTCCGCCCAGAAATGCCGGTTCCCGTATTTGTACTTCAGGTTTGCGTGCTTGTCAAATATCATCAGCGCACTTTTCCCTTTTAGATACCCCATAAAGCTTGACACACTCATCTTCGGCGGTATGCTCACCAGCATATGGATATGGTCAGGCATCAGATGCCCTTCGATAATTTCCACTCCCTTATAGGCACAGAGCTGTTTTATAATACCACGTATGCTTTCTTTGTATTGATTATAAATTGCTTTTCGTCTATACTTAGGAGTAAAGACAATGTGGTACTTGCACATCCATTTCGTATGTGCCATGCTGTTTGTCTTGTTAGCCATAAAAATCACCTTAAACTCCGCCGCACTCAACCGGCTAAGGCCGATAACCAAAAAGGACAGCAAAAGTTAATTGCTTTCTTTCGCCGTCCTTTCCAGTTATTTGCCACACCACTATCGTCTGACTTAAATCTTACTTTAACTGACTATATTCATCCCCATACCATCTGACTGATATTTCACTCGGAAACCAGTCCAGTCTTTTGCTGTCTGTGCGCTGTTTTCAGCCCATCCTTGGGCTGACCAGAGCAGATAAATATCATCCCTCAACTGTTCATACTTCCCATTGCTTTCCTGAGAATTCAGCAGCTCACATAACTTATCAGGAAGACCGGCAATCCTAGTATTTCCTGATTTATCCGTCTCCCGGTAAATATCTTCCCATTGATATTGGCCGTCCGTTGCTTTTTGAAGAAAACTGCTGATTTCACGGTAGGCACTTATCTGCCGGTATTGGTTTGAGTCCATACCTGATGCCTGCATATAAGCATCCCACAGCTGATCTTCAAATTCTTCTTCCAATATTTTTTCTGTCTGTCTTTTTTCTTCCTCTGACACGTCTCCAGAAACAGTCACTTTCCCATAAGCATCTATCTCAAATTCCCAGTCTTTCCCCTCCAGCCCTATTCCGGCCGCTTTCAGTCTGTCTGCGATTTCAGGGAACAGTTTATTCTGAATTCTTCCTGCCGCCTCCGCCCTCTCATAATCATGGAGGTTTGCGTAGATTTTCAGATACTCCAGCTCCTGCCTGCTAAGCCTCTCCCCAAAAGCCATACGCTTCAGCATTTCATCCACACTCTCATCACCCTGATAGCGGTCTTCCTCCGGCAAGGCACGGTACTGTTCCTCATGCAGTCGTTCCACTTCCTTTTCATAGCCTGCCTTGTCCTCCTTGAATGTCCGGTCAAAAATCTGCGGCTGTCCCTCCTGCTTATTCTGTGTCCTTTCCTCCGTGATCCGGATGCGGTAGGTTCCCCCCGCATCTGCTGCTTCTCCATTACGGTTTTCCACACGGATCACATAATCCCTGTTATGATCCCATTCCGGCAGCGTAAGTTCTCTGCTGCCATCGCTGTTCTTTCCAGCTATCCCGATCTGGTTTCCATCCTTATCATAGACCAGCAGATCATAATCACTTCCTTCCGATAAATTATCCAGATGTATTGTGATTTTTGAAGAAATACCCATCCTGTCATAAAGAGCCCGCTGTATATAGGAAAATGCATAGCAGTCTACATCGTCCGCAGAATTCAGTTTCCCTTCCAGATAACTGTCCTGATTACCCAGCAATGAACTTAAGTTGTCGGTGCTGAAATAACAGTCCATCTGGTCATCGTATTTTGTTCTCTGCCGGTAGCTGTCATTTTTATTTTCCTTGCTGTTCTCAACCAGAACAGTCTGCTCCCGCATATCCTTAAGGGGAGAGTAAAACTGCCCTTTCCCATACCGTTTGCCCTCCCACAGGGGGCTGCTGATATATTGGTGATATGTATTTACCATTTTCTTTCCCTCCGCTCTCCTTGCCATAAAAATGGCGTTAGTTTCTAATTATAATAATCTCTATCTATAGAAACAAACGCCATCCTTAGCTAACTATTCAATTCTGCTTTATATATCGGAACAGATCAAAAAATATAAAGATGCAATCAATCATTATAAAAATTTTGATGGTTTTGTACATTTTAGAAGAATAATTACTGCATGAAAAAAGGCTATAACTGTGGGTTTGCCAAAGCCTCTTCCCCTAAATTTTTTACATAGCTGCCCATTTCCTATCGGACGAATCCAAGTTTGCCCTCGGTATATCCGGCACTCCTGCATGGAAATATATGCCTTTCTCCCTGTCCTCGGCTCTTATCTGCTCCTTTTGCTCGTCCATCTGTGCCTTTTTCTTTGCTTTGATGCGTTCCTCATATTCTTTCTGCTTGCCGTTGGCTTTCCGCTTCAGATAATTTTGGTGCAGCCTGTCCTTTCTCGCTTCTTTCTTTCGCATTTCCTCCAGTTCTTCAGGTGTCGGCTCTTTCTCCGCCATAGTCGGCGGTATGTATTCCCCGATAAAGCTAAAATAAATCTCTATCAAGATTAGCATACTTGACCACCTCCCTGATCGTTTTTGCCGCTATCTCCATGACATGATCCGCTTTGATACGGTGCGCCGACTGGCACAATGTCCCAACTGGCTGTTTCGCATAATTTCCGCATATATACATAGGAACACGCTTGCCGTTGTTTACCCTATAGACATACATCTTGCCGCCGCAATCAGCGCAATACATCAGTCCTATGAGCGGGTGCGCTTCGCCCCAACCATCGGGATGGCGCCTTACTTGTCTTCTGATGCGCTGTACGTTATCAAAGGTTTTCTAGTCGATAATCGACGCATGGGTGTCCTCAAAGATTAACCACTGGTCTTTATCCACATAATGGCTCTTTTTGTCCTTGAAATGCTTGCGTGTCTTGAAATTTACCGTATGCCCTAAGTATTCATGTTTCTGTAAGATATGCGCTATGGTAGAACTTCCCCATTTATAGGGGTTTTTAATTTCCTTGTTCTACCACAATCCCACGCCCAACTGTGCTTGGTGATTTCTTCCCAATCGGCTCATGTCTTTCACAATTATAGTGCCGATATTGCCCTTTTCTACCTCTGCAAGCATGGCTTGAAGCCCCTCACGCTCAAAGGTCGTGCCGGAAATCCCGTCGTCGGTAAAGTGGCGTATGCCCGTAAAACCGTTCTTTTCGGCATAATCCTCAAGCATTGCCTTTTGAGAGTTACTATGTAGAGGGTGGTTTCTGCCACCAAATACATATGACTGCGGCTCGTTTGTGGTGAATAGGGCTTGCGGTTGTAGGAAAGGAGATAAAGACCCGCATCGCATTATCGGTAGCCGCTACCGAAAACTTTTGAAATGACGGAGGAACGCTATGGAAGAATTGAAACCGAGCATCCATGACGAGGCAACCGGCCTTGATTACATCCTTGTCAGGGACTACTACATTCCGGCTATCGAACTGCCGGAGGACGATGACCGCCCCATCGGGAAGTGGGGGCGGATGCACCGGGCGTACCTGGAGGAAACGAAACCACTTCTGCTGAACCATCTGATTTTGACGGGCAGACTGCACACCTACCTTGCCGACCTGGACGAGCAGGCAAAGGAACGCTGCCGGGTACTCATTCAGCAGATGGTCACCGCCGAGGGCGTGACCGAGGACTTGAAACGCCGGTCACAGTGGGAATGGGTCAGAGCCATGAACAGCATTGTAAACCGCGCTGAGGAAAGTATCAAGCGAGAACTGATTTATGCATGACTTTCACCCGGCATTTGCACCAGCGCAAAAGCGTACAGGCTTCCGCAAGGCTCCCCCATGGGCGGGACCTTGCGGGAGTTTTTCCTTTGCATTTGTACCATCGCTGACCGCCTGTCCGCCACCTCCCTTAAAAAATTTCTTCGGCAGGGCTTGACAAGAACGGATGTTTGGATTATAATAAGTTCATATCTGAACTGAATATCTGATGTCTATATAATACATATATTTCTTTTGGCAGATACATAACCGACTGTGGAGAGCGTCCGCGGGCGGTTTTTTGTATCTGCTTTTTCCTTTCTCATACATAACCAAAAATCCAGAAACAGAAAGGTGGCGAAAATGACAACTGAATGACCGTCCGAACAGCTATCACGCCGGAAAAGTATGCCATGACCGAAAGCGAGCGTACCGAGGGTGAGACACAACGGCACAGCACCAGCAAAGGGATATGCCTGCCAGGAACTGCTTCGGGAAAACGGCTTCCCATATCGGAAATTTATGTTTTTGAATTTCAATGATATGAGAAAGGACACCATGACAAAAAACAACGACAATCAGAACTGCCAGTATATGACCCGGCGTATCGGCTCCACCACCTACAAGGTGAAGGTGGTCTTTTCCGACAACGGCGGCGAGACGATGGAAGAAAAAATTTTGCGGATGATCCGCAATGAGGGGCTGCAAAATGCCGGAGAACGTGGTATGATGGATGCACCACAAATGAGCCGTCAGTCTGAAAGGAGCGCATCATGAGCGCAAGACAGGCTGAAGAAAAAATAACGGCTTTATACGAGAGGCTCTCTCGTGACGATGAATCCGCTGGGGACAGTAATTCAATCGTAAATCAGAAAAAATACCTGAAGGGCTACGCCGCCCAGCACAGTTTTTCCAATATCGTCCATTACACCGATGACGGATGGTCGGGCGGCAACTTCGACAGACCGGCGTGGAAACGGCTGGTGGCCGACATCGAGGCTGGGAAAGTGGCTCTGGTACTCACAAAGGACATGAGCAGAATCGGCAGAGATTATCTGCAAACCGGTTTCTATACGGAGGTCCTTTTCAGAAAATTCGGAGTGCGCTTCATCGCTATCGGCAACAGCATCGACAGTGCCGCCCCCAATTCCAGCGAGTTCGCTCCTTTTGTCAACATCATGTCGGAATGGTATCTGCGGGATCTGAGCCGCAAGCAGCGAACCGCCATCCGGGTCAAGGGCGAGTCGGGCAAGCCCACCACCAACTGCGCCATTTATGGCTATCGAAAAGACCCGGATGACAAGTACCACTGGCTGATCGATGAGGAGGCCGCTGCTGTTGTCCGGCGGATTTATCAGTTAGCTATCGAGGGACACGGCCTGAGCGATATTGCGAACATCTTGTATCGGGACAAGGTTGAGTCCCCGGCGGCTTACCTGGCCAGACATGGCCGGGGTGTTTGGAAAAGCAGGGAAAGCATAGACCGTCCCTACGCATGGAGCGACTATATTGTAGGGAAGATACTGTCCAAGCCGGAGTATATGGGCCATACGGTCAACTTCCGCTCCCATAAGGAATCCTACAAAGATAAACAGCCGGTTTATCATGCCCCGGAGGACTGGCTGATTTTTGAAAACACCCACGAGGCCATCATTGACCGCGCCACATGGGAGCTTGTGCAGAAGCTGCGGGGGACACCACGCCGCATAGACACGATGGGCGAGGCCAATCCCCTGACCGGGCTGGTGTACTGTGCCGACTGCGGAGCAAAGATGTATAACCAGCGGACACGGGGCAGAGAGACGAAGCCGTATCCGTCGGATGCCTATGAGTGTTCCTCGTATAAACTTGCGGGGCAAAGAAGGACATCCGCTTGCAGCAATCACCACATCTCCACCAAGGCTCTGCGGACGCTCATTCTGGAAACCATCCGCTCTGCAAGTGCCTACGCTATTTCCAACGAGGCGGAGTTTATCCAGAAGGTTCGGGCGGCATCCGAAGTCCGGCAGGCACAGGCGGCGAAAGACCTGAAACGCAAATTAAACAAGGACAAGCGGCGCTGTGAGGAACTGGACACCATCATCAAGAAGCTGTACGAATCCTACGCAGTAGGGCGCATCGGCGAGGAACGCTTTGACACCCTCCTTGCCGGGTATGAACAGGAGCAGGCTGTCCTCTGGCAGTCCATCATAGAGGCGGAATCGGCACTGGACAGCTTCGAGCAGGACACCGCCAATGTGGAACGGTTCCTCGCCCTGGCGAAGAAGTACACGGATTTTTCGGAACTGACTACGCCGATGATAAACGAGTTTATTGAGAAGATCATCGTCCACGCCCCGGAAAAGATTGACGGCGACAGGACGCAACAAGTAGACATTTATCTGAAATTCATCGGGCGGTTCGACCTCCCCGCCCCGGAGTTGACGCCGGAGGAAGAAAAGCGGCAGGCTTCCCTGCACCGGCATCGGGTCAAGAGCCGGGAACGCTATCAGAAGATCAAGGCCGGCGAACACGCTGTCGGCCAGCCGTTCAAGCTGACCTGCAAATGCTGTGGGGAAGAATTTGAATCCACGCGGTCAAACACTCTGTTCTGCGGCCCGAACTGCCGGGCGAAATTTTACCGGCAGGAAGCGGCGGCAGGCAGGAGACGCGAATGCGTCTGCGGGAACTGCGGGAAAGCGTTCACCACGACCAGAAGCGATGTGAAATACTGCTGTGAGGCTTGCCAGAGGAAAGCGCACAGCAAAATGCGGTATCGGCGGCAGCAGGCTGAGGGGCAGGAAACAGAAACCGTATAAACACAGGACGGGGCGGGTCAGATATTTTTGGCCCGCCCTGTCCTATGGAAGGGAGGGAAAATCCCATGTGGAACTGTGACTGGGAATATGAAAATCAGGAAACGCTGAAGCAATGGTATGAAGAAAAACTCGCCGGGATAAGACCAAATTCCGCTGTACGGAAAATCGTCTGCAAGGGCTGTGGGCGGGATTTCTACACATTGATTGAAACCAAAAAATACTGCTATTATGGCCTGTGCGGGAACCGGGGGTATCAGAAGGATTTGAAGCAGCGGCGATTGGAAAAACGGCAGAACCGGGTCTGCAAGGGCTGTGGAAAAGTCTTCACCCCCAAGCGGTCGGATGCGGTCTACTGCTGCAATCCCTGCCGCCAGCGGGCTTACCGCCAGAGCGTTACAGATAAGGCAAGTGTCCAAATTGATCACTTGCCTCAATCGTAACGAAATCATGGGATAAGCCTCAAAATCGTTACGATTGCTGGTGATGGTCAAATTGAACACCACCACTAACTGTAACGGAAATATGGAATATGCGCTGGACATGGGAATTGGCCTCCTGTGTCCGGCCATTTTTTGAAAACCTGATTTGCGGCACGATGCTGAAAATCAACAACGGCTGATTTTATTTGCGATGGGAGGAACCAAAACACAATGAGTAAACGGACAGAAGAATTGAAAATCCGCATCTCGCCGGAGGACAAGGAGCGGATAAAACTCAAAATGGAGGACGCCGGCGTTCTGAATATGGTAAACGGTAGATAGTGAGTACCTATACAAAACAAGAGCAAACCTGTATGATAGAAACAGATTTGCTCCAGTCTTTATTTCACTTCACCTTTATCAGGCTTGCGGCAATTCGCTGGCAGGCCTGGTGACCAGGGGAGCAGGTCATCCAGAAAACTGCGGCCTGTATCATCCAGATGCTTCGGGATCTCGGTAAGCAGATACTCAAAGTAATCATACGGTTTCAGATTGTTTGCTTTT
>ERZ808051.418-NODE-418-length-49043-cov-10.797125_pt1 | contig 49043 bp, 35 predicted proteins | sample MGYA00380199_ERZ808051 | MGnify/ENA primary metagenome ERZ808051 (study PRJEB31490, sample SAMN06133391) | mouse gut metagenome | isolation source: J11 | host: mice | place: China: Chengdu | collected 2015-05 ... | reverse complement strand
AGAGTCGCTTACAAGTTCGCTGGTAGCTACGCCTATGTGGACTTTCACCACAGAGCATTGGCATGCCCGTCATACTATAGAAAAGGGATATGACGCTTTAATATCCCTTTGATTTTTGTATCCGAAACAATCGAACACCACAATTGATATTGTGGTAACACTTAAAACTTACATTCTCGCCAAATAATCTTGCAGAATGGGGATGTGTGTTTCTACAATTTTAATATTTTTTAATTCTGTTTGTGAAAAGAAACAAAGTTCTCTTGACTCTTCACTAACAACTAAATTTGGTTGTTCTAATAATTTCATATAATAAACAACCATAATCGACCTATATACATTCCCATCCGGATAACTTATTATAATTGATGGATCATCATATATTTTAATTAAATCCAATATATCTTTATCAAGATTTATAGAAGTTTCTTCTCTCACCTCTCGTATAGCACAATCTACTAAACTTTCGTTCGCCTCAAGACTTCCGCCAATAATAGCCCATCTCTCACTATCAGCTCTATGTTCAAGGAGCAATTTCTTATTGTATTCTATGAGCACAGTTGATCCTATTAGATTAGGTTTGTTAGGCTTTGGAGCAGTTGGATCATTATAATAAAAGATTGACTTTTTCATATACATACCTCCGCAAATTCCTAATTTATTAAGTCAATTATAACTTACTTCTATATATAAATCAATAATTTGGGTGATGTGTCCATTTTACGCAACTTTTCAGATGTGCAATTTCGATACTGATATAGGCACAGAAGAGCTGGCCCATCTGGAAATGGTATCCACTATCGTTCACCAGCTCACCAAGAATCTTTCCATGGAAGAAATCGAAGAATCCGGTTTTGCCAATTACTACGTGGATCACACCGTCGCAATCTGGCCCATGGCGGCAGGCGGCATCCCGTTTAACAGTTGCGAATTCCAGTCCAAGGGAGACGCCATCACGGATTTGTTTGAGGATATGGCAGCAGATGGGGCGATTTTGTAAGAACAACATAAAAAAATATGACAAAACAGGTCTGCTTCATTTTTTATAACCCATCAACGAATAACTCCTTAAGTCTCAAGTCAGTCTCAAAATTATATGAAAAAATGAGACTGATTTGAGACTTGAAATGAGACTTGCTATAACTCATTCCTGTAAACCCTTGAAAAACCGCACTTTTTCAGTCTCAAAGCAGTTCCAGACTGTTTGAGACTGTTTGAGACTACATGAGACTGAAATGAGACTGAGATTTTATAGAGTCCATGTTGAGGTGTTTTTATCATATGCTGCACCTGTAACTCTTTTAATTTTTGCGTAATCTCTAAATACGGTTGCTCTTGAAATATCCAATTCTGCCATGACCTGTTCCACTGACAGATGAACATTTTCACAAATCATATCATAAATTTTCTGTTCTCTTTTAGATAATGTCTTACTTTCCTTTGCTGACTCTGCCGCTATTTTATTCAGAGGAATAGAAATTTTAAAAACATCATCTTCAAACAGTTCCGGCTTTCCGCCTTCAGAATAGATTGGCGTATATTTATAAAGATTTCTGACACCGGAGCCAATTGTGTCAGTTCGTCCAATGTTTGCAAAAAATTGCTGTATCAATGGATTTTTAGGATATGGCGTAAATTCATCGCTCATGATATTTCCATGCCGCCTGGGCACACACCAGTTCTCCGTTTTTAACCAGTCTTTTTCAATAATCACCTTTGCCGGATAAGCACTGGAAAAGTCTCTATGGACTAATATATTTCCAATAACCTCTCTTGCTATCAAGTCTCTTATACTCGTATTTACATTATCTACAAGAAAAAATTTATCAGAAGTATGCTTGGCAACAAATTCCATAAGAAGCTCGTATGATTCAATCAAATTGGTTGCAACCTGCAATCTGTCATCATAGCGGTCTAAATTTTCAACCCGATAAATTGCATCTGTTACATAACCCGGACAACAGGAACGTATCACTTCATCTTTACCGAACAACAGAACTCCTGCAAGATTGTATCCCTGCACTCCCGACGAAAAATCCTTTTCCCACAATCCGGCACTTTTCAAAATATCCTGATCAGACATTTGCAGCCAGTCATGATCCGGTTTTCGGCTCTTGACAAGATTCCGTACCTTATTCATCAAATCCAGACGTAAATCATCCAGTGAAACATAGGGGAAAATTTTATGTTCCACATAAGTATTGCTTTTTCTATTGTACATATTTTGAAGCTGAATTGGTGAATCTGTGATATCCATATCGCCATCTTCATTTCGGTCATATATCCTGTTAGCACATTTTTCAACAGTAGATGTGGGCGGTACGTATACCCATAGCAACATCATTCCATCATATTCAAACTCTTCTATCGACAAGTATAAAGTAGGCGACATCTTATCCGGATTGTTTAACTGATTCACAAAATTTTTCTTCATGTCTTTGATCATGTTCCGGTTAAGACCTATTGGGATTCCGCTATCTTTTACCCCTATAATGATGTAGCCGCCATAGCGATTGGAAAAGGAGCACACTGTCTCATATACATCATCATAAATTCCATTCTGACATTCTTTATATTCTATTGTTATCTTTTCATCTTTCGAAAGCAATTGACGCATTAATTCCGTTGTCATTTTCGTTGCCTCCCATAAAAACTATTTGCTTGCAATTTCTCTGTCCCATTCACTTAAAATATTCATCATAATTCATAACGCACAGAACATATAAAGCGGATGGAGAAATACCTTCTGACAATGCAATATTGCTTATACTCGCAGTCTGTAAAAGAAACCCTCTTTCATCAGTAGGTATATTTCCCGGATTCCTCTCCTGCATATCATCCTTTGCCAGTTTACACAAGCGTTCTCTTTCAAATTGCGGGTATTTACTTATTTCTTCAACAACTTCATCTGCAGTAACACTATCCTCATATTTTCCACTCATTAGGCTGTTGGTCTCTGTTACAAATCTCTCTACTATAGCAACAATTTCCTGACCACTTATCGTTTTCTCAAAAAGTGAGTCATATATCCCCATTTGTGCTCTATACTTTATTCACTGAATAATAAATTGACTAGTAAATGCGCGTCCGCCAAATTGTATGTCAAAACCGTTTCCTATCAGTAAATGCTTCTTCATATTTCCACCATATCTTTAAATATTTCCCAGCTTTCTATTTATTCAACTATAATAATATCAATTACAGTATTAATCCGCAATACATTGTTTTTCAAAGCTATCCTGAAAAGCAGCCTGTCCTGAATTCAGGATAATTAAAGCAAGTTTCGCCAGAGCAACCCAAAACCCATTTCATGAGATTTGAGCCGTTCCGGCTACTCAATGGGGATTTTGCTCCCCATACCCTCATCTGGCAGATTATACTTCTTCATCGTCTCTTCATTTACATTACCGACTGTGTGCTAAACTATTATCGTCCATATGAATATGCCGCCGTTGTCTTTAGAGTGGTTTGCTAGACCTACTTCTATTTTACAACGGGGGTAGTTTTTTTGTACTCCGTTCACCGCCACTAATGATATACTGCAACTCATCACCAAAGACATGATGAGTGGATGCGAAACATTTCTTCCGTATGTCAATTCTAAATTTCAGCAGAAAGTCGCTTATTTTCATCATCTTTTCTAATACTTTATCCCTTCCTTTTTTTCTGGCATTCTCCCAAATAAACTGTTTATTTTTTACCTTCTCCAATCTGTTATTAGTGGAAGAACTTTTTCAGGATATGCTTTTCAAATTCGCAAAAAGTTTCCGCAATCTCCTGTTTTGCTAAGACCAGCATAACGTACAAGTAACTCCACATACGTTATCATATAACTGAAAAAGGAAGGTAATATCATGACAGAGACAAAATCTGAAATTCTTTGTAAAAACATTTTCAAAGACAACAAAGACACAACTTCCAAAGATAAATTTACAAGAGCCTGGATTGACCTCATTAACCAGATCGAGCAAAACAAAAAATCAGTAATATCAAAACGATAATTTACAAGTTTTTTGTTGCCATGTACAATCGATACATGGAGCAGGCTTGTTTTTATCTCTTAAGGAGGGATAAAAGCAAATGAGTATGAAAGCAGCTATTTACTGTCGTTTATCCGAGGAAGACAAAAACAAGCTGTCTGAAACCGATGACTCCGGCAGCATCCAAAACCAGAAATCAATGTTACTGCAATATGCTATGGAACAGGGGTGGGAGCTCTACAATATTTACAGCGACGACGACTATACGGGAGCTGACAGACGCCGCCCGGAATTTAACCGTCTGCTAAAGGACGCGGAGCAACGCAAATTTGATATTATCCTCTGCAAAACACAGTCACGTTTTACCCGTGAGCTGGAACTTGTGGAAAAGTACATACACGGACTTTTCCCTGTTTGGGGCATTCGCTTTATCAGTATTGTTGACAATGCAGACACCGCAAACAAGGGAAATAAAAAATCCCGGCAAATCAACGGGCTTGTCAATGAATGGTACTTAGAGGATATGTCCGAAAATATCCGCAGCGTTTTGACTAACAGACGGGTAAACGGCTTTCACATTGGGGCATTTGCTCTTTACGGTTACAAGAAAGACCCCGATCAAAAGGGACACTTGATAATCGACGAAGAAGCTGCAGCCGTTGTCCGTGAAGTATTTACCCTGTTCGCACAAGGTTACGGAAAAACTGCAATCGCCCGTATGCTCAATGACCGGGGCATACCAAATCCAACTGAATATAAGCGTTTGCATGGCCTGCGCTACCAGCAGCCCAAAACCAAAAACAGCACTCTCTGGAAATACTTTGCAATCTCCGATATGCTTACGAACGAAATCTATATCGGGAATATGGTACAGGGCAAATACGGTAGTGTATCATATAAAACAAAGCAGAACAAGCCCCGTCCTAAAAGCGAATGGTATATTGTCGAGGGAACTCACGAGCCAATCATTGACCGTGAGCTATGGGACAGAGTACAGGCGTTAATCTCACAGAGGGCAAAACCCTTTGATATTGGTACAATAGGTTTATTCGCAAGAAAAGCCCGATGTGCCAACTGCGGGTATACCATGCGCTCTTCTAAAAATCGGGGCAGACACTATCTGCAATGCTCAAACCGTCATGCATCAAAGGACGCTTGTATCGGTTCCTTTATCTCCGTTGATAAATTAGAACAGCTTGTGATTGACGAGCTTAACCATTTAGCCGCAGAATATCTTGATAAGGATAAGTTAGCGCAAAACATAGAATTTTGTGATAACTTGCAGGAGCAAAAAGCCCGTCTGCTTCCTGATATAGCAGTCTATGAAAAAAAGGTTGCGGAATATTCAAAAGGTATTCGAGAGCTTTACATGGATAAGGTAAAGGGGTTAATATCCGAAAACGATTATGTGGAAATGTTAAAGGAATTTACTGCAGACCGCGACCGTTTGGAGCGTGTGATTGCTGACGGGCAAAAACAGTTATCCGAAATTGAAGAAAAACAAGCGGCTGGTGATAACCGCCGTGAACTGATTGAACAATATACTAACTTGGAACACCTTACCCGTGAAATCGTGGAAATACTGATTGATTACATATCTGTTGGCAAGCGTATTCCCGGTACAAGGGATGTTCCCATTGAAATTCACTGGAATTTCTAAGGAAAGCTCTGATGAAATCAATGCTTCTCTAATTCCATAAACCTATTAGCAAAAGTTGTTCTTATATGATCGCAGCAGAGCAAAAGGCCCGCACCACCTACGACAATATCCTGCGCCTTGTCCAGGACAGTGACGTGTGCGAACCCATCAAGTTCCTGCGGGCAAGAGAGATCGTGCATTTCCAGAGATTCGGTGAAGCCCTGCGCATCGTCCAGGATAAGCTGGATTCCAAGAACTTCTATGCTTTTAATCCGGAGTTTGACAGGTGCAAAAGCTAAAAGGTATCAATCAGTTTTTAACCGATACTTTCGCCCATTAGGCCCCTATTAAAGCAGTGACCGGAAAATCTAGTCCAATTAACTGTTCTTCAAAGGCCCTGCATTTAATCAAGTTAATTTTGTATAAAAAGAGGGAAAGCAGCAGCCATTATTGGCTGTTGCTTTCCCCTTTATTTGGTTCCCCTTTCATTCTCCAAGTGAGACATGCAATACGCTTCCACTAACTGTATAAAATCCCATAATAGGCACGATTGTCTGCTCCTTTCTATTCTTCGGCTGCAAATAAAATTGGGGCTGACCTCAAAGTATCCTTTGATGTCCTGAGCCGACATATAACAAGAGCTTTCTTTGTTCCCAAGTCACCTCTAGGCCGCTCCATACAATACTCTCCCCTCCTTCTGAATACCGGCATAAAACGGGTAGTTTACAACCCATCGCTTAAAGAACTCTTCACTCTTAACGATCGGTTTTATGTCAATATCATTATCTAAGTTAAAATCATATGTCATGTAAGAAAGCTGTTGACTATACTTTTTGGATTCCAGATCAGACATATCCAACAGAATCATGATACCTATATCTGAATCAGCTCTATAATCTCCTCTTGCATAAGAACCAAATAAAATAACCTGTCTGAGATGGGAGCCGTATATATTTTGTATTTCAACCACATACTGTTCTATCAAATTCCGCGTCGTCTGTAACATTTCACACCTCAAAATCTCATCAAAATAAACACTAGCTTTCCGCCCACTTACTTAAATTGCTGATTTCGGGCAAGCTCTGCGCATCGTCCAGAATAAACTGGATATTTTCTACCTAAGATTGTTTGTATTTGTGGTAGAATAGAACCATTAAACAATTCTATAAAATTGGACTAATAGCAGAAAAAACAGCAGTTGCAACTAATAGTTGCCATATAGTTGCCCCTAATTTCTATATAGTTGGTAGAATGCGACTGGATAAATCAGTATATTATTGCTATCAGAATTATACGGAGGTGCGTAATATGAATGCAAATCAATTAGCGGAAAATCTTATGTACTATCGCAAAAAGAAAGGACTGTCACAGGAAAAAGTTGCGGAATATTTGGAGGTCAGCCGTCAAGCCGTAACCAAATGGGAAACTAATACTTCAAAACCAAATTCTGACAATTTAATTAAGTTAGCACAATTATTTGAAGTTGATGTTGATACATTGCTAGGGAATGAGGGTGGGGAAAAAACATCAACACAAGGGGAAGTATCAATAGGAAAAATATCATGGATTTTTATAGGAATATCTGTTTTGTGTATATTGGCATACATCATTCAAAGTGCATTAACGGATATTTTTAGTGTTGGGATATTCATCTGTATGTTTATTCTATGTATTCCAATACAACTGTTCCTACATATCTATTTTTCCAATGCGATAAAAAATAATTCTTTTAATGGAATTGCAGGATTTGATGACAAGATAGAGTATAATATTTTTGAAGTGAAGAAACTGCTTGTACAGATTGATTTGCATATTGGAATCATGTCTACGGTATATATTTTTCTGCTTTGTGTGATAAATGGGGTAAATTTGAAAATGCAATGGCTTGATGGCGTTCTGATCGTTGCATATATACTGAATTTTATCACAAGCATAGAAATGAGCAACTACAAAATGATAGATAAAATCTATCGCAGAGAAGATGACAGGAAACGTGCCAAACGCAGTATTCCAGTAACTGCAATATTTTCCTTGATACTATGTGCAGGGATAGGAATGGCGGTTATTGTATTTGAAACAAAGGGAATTGAGAATAATACACTGCCTGCGATGAAAATAGGTGGATTGCTACTTTTGGGTATAATGAGTGCAACCACTGGATTCTTATTTGAAAATAGCAAAATAAAAAAGTGGAATCCTGCAAATACAAACTATAAAACAAATAAAGTAAGCATAATCAGTTTTCTTATAAGTGCGATAATCTATGGGCTGATGTGTGTTGTATAAGATATGCGGATGCTTTTTGGCACTTACCAAATTCTTTATTCTTATTGCCATATACCTTATAATGGCAATAAGGAGGGTGATTTTTATGAATATGAATATTATATCAAAATACTTACAGTTTTTGCGTAAAAGCAACAACTACACACAAGATGATTTAGCAAAAGAATTAGGCATATCAAGGCAGGCAGTATCAAAATGGGAAACAGGAACAACTATTCCCGACGTAGAAGTTTTATTGAAACTTTCTAAATTGTATGCCATCATGATAAATGATATATTAGAACCAAGGATACAGCCGCAGAAGATATCGGATTTTGAGCAGATTTCAATAATCTCTGAAAAGGAACTGAAAGAAGTGTTAGGACAGTTTGACACTAATTCGCTTGTTACTGCTTTAATGGGGGCGTCTCCTGAAACAAATTGTTTTTGTGAAAAATTGTTTCCCAACATAGATTTTGAAGTAACAAGGAAATTTAGAGTGTAAAGGCGCATGGAACAGTAATTGTAAACCATGCGTTTTTTTGCGCCCAAAAGAAGGAACACGAGCGGTAAGTAATGGGGTCATATAAAATCTATGGGTTGACATCTGTATACCAAAGGGGTAATATATTATTCACAAGGTAAACGGATGTATACCAATTGTTTCCAAATGTGGAAAGGACGGAGAAATGTTATGGTGAGTTTATCGGACGGGGAATGGAAGATCATGAACAGGCTCTGGGAGAGCGGGGGGAGCACGATCACGGAGCTGACGGCGGCTTTGCAGGAGGAAACAGGATGGGATAAACACATAATCATCACGATGCTCAACCGCATGGAGAAGAAAGAAGCTATTACTCATAGGATGGGCGGGCGTGCAAAAGTATTTTATCCGATCGTGTCCCGCAGTGAAGTGTCCATGCAGGAGACCAGGGGATTTCTGCAGAAAGTGTATCGGGGCAGTCTTGGAATGATGGTTAACGCTATGGTGGAGGATCAGGCTTTGTCTGGAGAAGAAATACAGGAATTATATGATATTCTGGAACAGGCAAAACGGCGGAAAAGATAAGGCGGGTGTACAGGGGAGGATTATTATGAAAGAAATTTTTATTACGTCTTCGGTTTTGATACTGTGTATTATGCTGATTCGTTTGCTTTTTAAAGGGAAGATCAGCAGCAGGCTACAGTATGCTTTGTGGCTTTTAGTAGCGCTGCGGCTTATAGTACCCTCATCGGCGCAGATCAGCATGGCGGTTGGCTCGTTGGAAGAGTTTCGGATCATGGATCTGGTTGGGGTGTGGGAAGACAGGACAGGTGGTTTGATGCAAGAGCTGAATCGGCCGGTTTCTTTTTCCATGTCTCTGAATAGTCCGGCGGGAAACTGGATGGCGGGGGTTCTTTTGCAGGATGAAACAAGTGTGATCGGATCCGCGGACGGGCCGACCAGTGTATTTCTGGCAGGCAGAATTGGGCCAACCATATTGGACGTGCTGCGGGGAATCTGGATAGGCGGTATGATCGTGACGGCGGTGTGGATGGCGGCTGTAAATATTTTGTTTTGCCACAGGCTGCGCAGGGAACGCAGGGAATATGTGCTGCCGGAGGAGTTCAGGCACCTGCTGCAGGGGAAAGATATCAGGATCTATATATTGGATGGGATGACGGCACCTTGTCTTTATGGGTTTCCAGGACGGGAAGCGATCTATCTCACGCCGGAGCTGATTGAGCATACGGACAGGCTAAGACATGTGCTGACTCATGAAATATGCCATAAGAAACACGGGGACAGTTTTTGGTCGATTCTGCGCAGCATATTGGTCAGTGTGTACTGGATCAATCCATTTGTCTGGGCGGCGGCAGCTTTGTCCAAAAGGGATTGTGAGCTGGCCTGTGATGAGGCGGCATTGCTTTTATTGGGGGAGGAAGAGCGGATTTCATATGGAGAAACGCTTTTGTCAATCATTACACGCAAAGGCAGGCTGGCGGATTTGGCCTGTACGGCGACTACCATGACCGGTAGCGGCAAACGTGTCAAAGAGCGAATCCAGTTTATTGCGCGGGAGCCAAAAGCGCTTGGTGCGGCTGTCGTCGTGCTGCTTATTTTTGTTTTGGCTCTCTGTGTGCTTGTCTTTACGAAGAATCCAGAACCTGTTATTGAGACATGGGGAGCGGGAGAAGTGTCGATTTTTGCCGGGGATATGCAGATTACCCTGCCGGAAACGCTTGCAGGAATCTGTGGGTATCAGACGGAAGATGAGAATGGGGATCTTGTGGTCTATCAGACGGCGTCAGGACAGGAGGCAGGAAGATACTGCATGCTCTCTTATGGCACAGCCGTGGTGCTGATGGAACAGGGGAGAGAGATCGTACCGCTGGGAGACTATGGACAGAATCCCAACCTGAAACAGTATATGGCATTGATGTATGATGGATATAGCTATGATATGCCGACGGAAACGACAGCCCATACCTATACGCCAAATACCGAAACGGAGGATGCTCCTGCGACAGATCACAATTATATTCAGGAGAACGAAGCGGCCTCGGAGCCTGTGGGCATACCGGGCACAGACAGCAATGAGGATGGAACTACTTATCTATTCGAAGAGAGTGAACCGTATGAAGCGATTCCTTTGGAGGAGCCGGACAAGACCGACTACCTGCCAAACGAAGAGATCACAGTAATCCGGACGGCGCCGTTTGGCGGCAGAGTTTCCGATCAGTGCTATGTCTATCTGAAAGCAGATTATTCTGATGTAAAAGAAATCTATCTGGAGGAGATGGCGTATATCAACAGCGAGCTGGAGGCCGCGGCAGGTCAGGTATTTTTGGTGAGTGAATATGAGGCGCTGCGCAAGGATATGCTTGCGGCATTGGCGGAGAACAGAACTGCGTATCTGGGGGATAATTCCAGAGTGTCCGCTCTGGTGAACGCTTTACCGAATCCGGAGGGGGCACTCTGCCAGGGCATCACACTGCAGACTTTGCCGGCGGACATTCCGGCCTTGGAAGTCAATTATGAGGTGACGGCTAATGAGGGTTTAGAAGAAGATCTGGATACGATGTTCTTTAACGCGGCCATGCTTTTTGCAACGATCGGTAATATGGAGGAATGCCGTTTTATTATGGACGGTGAAAAAGTTATAGTTTATACGCGGGATGGCATGGAAGAAGAGCTGGGAGAGCTCTGGATGGAGGAATCGGCAGAGTCGGAGAGAAATTATGTGAAATGGCTGGAAGATCTGTATGGACGTGCAGCGGCGCTCTCGGATGGGAAACAACCGTATTAAAATTTAGATGGTTTTCATAAAAAATTAAGAATTCGTGAAACTTTTTCTTAACTTGTTCACTCTAATATATAAGGAGGGGTGTATTAGCCATGATAGTACACTGAAAGACGCGGCGATAGGCCCCTCGTGATGACAGAACATATTATGGATTCACAGGATAAGAGGGGAAAACAAGTGGGGCAGGCACAAAAGAACAGGCGGCGGAATGTACGATACACAGATGTGGAGCTGGAATTGTGGGAGTTGGATGCGGATGCGGTCAGGAAATCCCGGAACAGCAGGGTAAGGACCCAGCAGAGAAGAAGCCAGGGCGGCAGAGGGCGCAAAAGCAGTAAAGATTATGGCAGAATCCGGCCAGATCGCGCAGCAGGGAATATCAGATTGTATGAGGAGCGGCACAAATACAACGGCAGCAGCCGAAGAGGAAATATCCGTTCCGTGCGGTCAAGCAGAAAGCGCAGAGCCAGGAGACGCAGAGTATATGCTGCCCGAGCGGTGGCGGCTCTTCTGATGGTCTTGAGTCTTGTATTGATCTATTATATGACCGGAGAAATCTATCGGTTTGTACACAACAATACCGGTAAGGGGATATTGCAGATCACATCGGAGAAGACAGGGAAGAAGAGCGATGCGCAAGGGAAGATCGCGCCACCCGAGATGACGGAGGACTATCTGGAAATCAGTGAATATTCCCGCCCGGGAACGAAACTTAAGAAAGTTAAAAATATTTTTGTGCACTATACGGCTAATCCGGGTACATCGGCGGCGAACAACAGAAGTTATTTTTCGAATCTGGCGCTGACAAAAGAGCGTGCGGCAAGCGCGCATCTGATCATCGGTTACGAGGGTGAACTGATCAAATGCATCCCACTTAATGAACAGGCTTATGCAGTCAAGACGAGAAACGATGATTCCATATCGGTGGAATGCTGTTATCTGTCTAAGGAGGATGGCGCTTTTACGCAGGAAACATATGATACGTTAATACATACGCTGGCCTGGCTGGTAGATGAATATGAGCTGTCGGCGGAGGATATTCTGCGGCATTACGACTGTGGTGGCAAGCTGTGTCCTCTTTATTATGTGGAACATGAAGACGCATGGGAACAGCTGCTGCAGGATGTGGATGCGTATATTGCGGAGCACGCTGACACCTGAGAGAGGGAGCCTGAGAGGCACATTTTATCTTGACAGTCCAAAACTGACAAAGTAAACTTAAAATAATAGGTGCATAACGGTTTGTAGTATGCCGGCTTGACAGAATGAGAGTGAGCACTGCTTGCTCTTTTTTGTATTGAAACATATTATTTATGCAGGGGGTTTACAATATGAAACAGAAGTTTGGACGGCTCATGCTTGCAGCGCTGCTTGCGGCGATTGTGGCAGGAATGACAGTAAAACAGCCTGTTCTGGCATGGGGGGGGGAAATAGGGATCTCTTAACAGCACAGGAAACGGGCGGCACGGTAGATGCACAGGCAGATACTGCTTCGGCAAAACCGGTGCCAACGATCAGGTTACAAAACCATGGGGATCCGGCAGATTGGGATCCATATGGTTCGTTCTACGATATTGTTCTTAAATGGACCGCGATGAGCGACAGCACATTGATCAGATATGATATCTATCGCGCTGTCGGTGAGAACGGGACCTATCAGAAGATTGGCACGGCGGATGCCGGAGCTAATTCATTTATGGAATCAAATGTGGAATGTTACGAGAGGACTTTGTATCACTATAAGATCAAAGCGGTCTATGAGGGTGAGGTCGAGTCGCCTTTCAGTAACGTTGTGTCTACAGGCGGGATGCTCTACGGGGATGTGGCAGATCTTGACAGAAACTGCGTAGGGGCAAGGATTGTGGACAACAAGGGAAATCCGATTGATTCTCTGACTATTCATGTGGGCGAAACAAGCCCGGAACTCCATGTACAATTTTTATATAAGGACGGCAGTAAGAAAGATTGGAAAACAGTCACAAAAAACGGATGGCTGGAGTGGGGAACAAACAGCGAGGAATATTTCCATCTGGGTACCGACAGATCAGACGACAAGTATGTTCGATATCTTCCGACTACTAATTATTTGGATAGTGTCGATCATGTAAAGTTGGTGGGCGTAAGTCCTACAAATGGTGTGAAGCATTATGTGGCGGTACAGTTCCAGTCAGATAAGCGGGGAAATCTTGTGATACCGGTTACAGTGCTTCCGGCTGAGCCAGGTGTAGATTATGGGGAGGCAGCGCAGATACGTGCATACGATGATGTAGATGAGATGTATGCCGCTATTCGGAATGCGCTCAGGAACAGAGAGAAAGCGCCGCAGTTTTTTGTGACAGATGAGGCTGTCAGGAAGTTCAATGAAGAACTATATGGCGATGAATACGCGAATCCTTTTATAATCGAAGAAAAATTCTACGAGAAAGTGTTTGACTTCTACGGAGAGCGGGTGGGGATGCTCCCCACAGAAGGAGATTATCTGGATGAAGGCATTAAAGCGTTTAAGTATACGCTCAGCCCAACGACGTCCTATTACAACGAATATTATTGTATGGTGACTTTTAGTCCGATCACCTATGTAACTACCCGTGCACAGGAAGATTGGATGGACGCAGAGATCGGCAAGATGCTTGCTCCGGGCGGACGTTTCTATGAGTATGTCAAAGAGGGAAATACGAAGAGCGATTATGATAAGATCAAGGCGGTATATGATTATGTAGCGACGGAGCTTGGAATTAAGTGGGTGGATGGCAGACAGGCTATGATCTACCATTCGGCTTACAGCGCATTGCATGACCGCAAAGGAAGCTGCCAGAGCTGGGCTTTATTGTTTACCCGTCTGACAAGAGAACTTGGCGTGCCAAGCAGGGTACTTATGGGAACGGATGCCGGAGCGCACACTTATAATATTGTCCGGCTCAATGGCAGATGGTACTACGTGGACTGCAGCAATAAACGTTTCCTGCAGGGCAGCAAGACCTTTAAAACGACAAGATTACAGTCCAGATGGTTAGGAAAAGAATTCCAGAATAATTATATCAAGAAGATCTCTACCGCCGATTATGGCGGAAGCGCAACCAGCAGCATCAAATCCATTACGGCGCTCAATGATACGCAGGTCAATGCGGTGGACGCAAATCTGCTCAGCACGTCGGCAAAAATGGCGGCTGCTTATAAGGTGAGCGGCTCTACCGTCACAGTCAAAAATGCTTCGAAGAAGACATTGCTGCCGATCTATGGATGCACCAATTATCTGGGAGGGCAGAATAATTCGTCAGCGGCATCGCAGGAGGGGTATTATCTTGCATTCCGGATCAATGTAGACAGTACGAAGCTGGCGAAAGATGCGGAAAATGACAATGTAGGGACGCTTACGATATCTTATAATGTGGATGGCGAGAGAGTTTCCAGACAATACACGGCGACGGATGATTCCACCTTAAAGATGGGATATGTGGATGTGATATTGAAACTTAAAGATGATGAGGCGCCGAACATTACGGTGGCAATTGACTTTGACACCGATGTGGATACGGATCAGGCATACTCAGCATATAAGGAGAAAGTGTATACATTCAATGTATCGTCGCTTAAAAAATCGGGTTCGGCCAGGTTTGGGGCAGTCAGAGAATTGACTAACCTGACACAGAGCGGTGGAATCGAGACGTCTTCTCCGCGCATCAAGGTGGAAGAGGCAGGACAGAAAGTAACGGCATTCTATGATGCGGTGGCATATTCCATGAATATTACCCTGGCCGATACGGAGGGAAGAGGGAATTATGTTGCATTGCAGGTGGATGCTCCCGAATCGATGAAAGGCACGGCGAAGCTTAAGGATACTCTTGTGCAGCGGGTGATCAATCCATCTAATGGGATTAGCATTGCTTATCAGTTGGCAGAAGATCGCTCTTATATAAGATTGTATGCGCCGATGAAAGTCAACGGAGCGGGCAGCGTAGGAATCGGATGGGCAGGAAGCAGTCCGCAGACAGTTACCGTTAAAGCAGCAGAGGGCTGCCGCCTGGAGAGCGTTAACGAGAGGGCGGAATTACCCAAATCAGTTAAGATCAACGGACTGGTCAAGACTATGTACACGGGACAGTCGCAGACCGTGGATACGACGATTACAAGAAAATATGAGCGGGACGAGGTACGCCTTGTCTTTACATCTAGCGATTGTAATGTGATCAGCATCAACCGTATCACAGGTGTCATGCAGGCGCTTAAGCCCGGTTCCGCGACGATCACGGTTACGGTTACGGATGGAAGCGGTGTTCCTCCGAAAGATAAAAAAGGTAAAATTCTCAAAGGTATGACGGCTTCCGCTAAGGTTACAGTGAAAGCGCCTACCGCACCGGGCAGTCTTAAGATCACGGAAGTGAAAGACACCTCCGTACGTGTCAACTGGAAAGCCAACACCACAGGGCAGTATATGGAGATTTATGCGGTTCCGGTGAATAAGACTACTATGGGTAAGTCTAAGAGCAATTGGAAGAGCGCCATTGAGAAAGCACTTGTGGATGAGGGTATGAATACGAAGATGCTCTCTTCCATGACGCTGCAGGATAAGACGCAGCTGTGCCGGAATCTGGAGAGCAGGCTCGGTGTGGATGCCGACAGTGTGACGCTGACTTATGCGGCTTCTGGTGGAAAGTCAATGGATATAACCGGACTGCAGATAGCCAAAGGCTATGCTTTCTATGTGAGAAATATTGCGGAAAATCAGGTCAACAGCATATATTATACCGGCGCGGTTGTGGGTGAGACCAGGACTAAGACGAAAGTGCTTGACAGCATTGCCGTGGAACTGATGGGGTCTGATGGTAACGCGTTTGATGTATATGATACAACGGAAGACGGAAAACCGCTGTTTACGATCAAAAATGGTGTTTTGTCGAACGGTGATATCAGTAATGATACGACATTCGGTGGACAGGAGAAGCTTGTCTACAGCGTACAGGAAACAGGCTGTACCTATACGAGCGTGGCATATAAGAGTACCAATGCGAATGTCGTTAAGGTAGATAAGAAAGGGAAACTGATACTGGGCAAACAGGCAGGTACGGCTGAGTTATATACGACTGGTAAGGACTCCGCGGGTAAAGTGAGAGAATCGGAGCGTATTTGTATTAAGGTGATCCTTCAGCCGAATAAGCTGGTTAATAAGACCACGACCCTCACACAGGGGAGCAGCGCAAAACTGCGCGATCTGATCGGATATAGCATTAAGGGAAGTTCCACGGAGCTTCAGCTGGAGAAGATAGACTTTGAAGCGGCGCTTCAATCGCTGGAAGCAGCGGCGGACCAAACGGGAGCTAAATGCTTTGTCATTGAAAGAGATGACCAGAATATCGGTGATTCCGTTGTTACGGCGGTTGGATTTTTGCCGGATACCAAAGGCAGGATAAAATCAGGAAACAGCGTGAAGATTCCATTCTCAATGTATGCGGATCAAGGGCAGATTGGCGATGGGGTGTCACAGCCGTTAAGCAGCGCCTCTGCGACTATTAAGGTAACGACGATTGCCGCACCGGCAATCAGTAAAGTAACGGCGCGGGATACTTCTATAACGGTTAAATTCAGACCCAGCGCAGGAATAAAAGAGTATTCCAACTATACAGTTGCCGTAACAGACAGGACGACGAAACAGGTGGTTTATGGAACCGGCGTTAATGAGCAGTCTGACAGCACGGAAAAGAAACCAATCTATACCTGTGTGATCAATGATCTGTCTGCGGAGAGAAATTACAGCGTCCAGGTGGTTACCCGTTATTCTGTGACCGATGGAAGCGGCAGATTAATTGAAAGAACATCCTCAGCAAAGAGCATTAAGACATTGAAACCGCTGCTGATCGATACGGCCAACTCTACGCTTGGCATTAACTATATCAGCCTGCCCGACCTGAGGGCATCGTCGACAGCCCTGGGAAGTCCTGCGGCTGGAAAGGATGTGGATTCCTCCGTACCTATCGTGTTAAAGAACAATGAGACTTATGTTTTCATGGCACAGGTAAACAATTTGAATCGTGTGACCGGTACGGATAAACTGAAATGGACCATATCTTCCGGCACGAAGAACATTGCCAAGGTTAAGATGACGAAAGATACTTATCAGACGCAGATCAGTACGATGCGGACAGGAACGTTTACGGTGAAAGTAACATCCACCGTCAGCAAAGAAGTATTGGCGACATTTACCGTGACGGTAGTGCCTTATCAGGAGTAAAGGGAGGAGGAACATCATGAATAGAAAGAAATCTTATAAAAAGTTATCCGCACGATTGATGGCCGCCCTGATGACGGCAGTGATTCTTATACAGAGCGGGATGATAGCTCTGGCTGCAGAAGATATTCCAGGCAGTGAGGCAGAGATAAAGTCAACCGGCCAGTTATCTACAGATGAAAGTGATGCCGGGAAAGAAAACGCCGATGAAGATGCTAAAGACCAAGAGGACGCGGATCAGAATGAAACAAATGAGAATGACGATGATCAGGACGATTCCGATCAGGAGGATGGCGATACGGATGACGAAGAGATAGACGATTCCGATCAGGAAAACGAGTCGGAGAGTGATACGTCTCCCGACACAGACCCGGACGGAGAAGAGCAGGATGGCGGCAACGGAGATTCTACGGGGTCCGAGACACCGGAGGATTCTACAGAGCAGCTTCCGGAAGATGTGGAAGATCCGGATGAGACAGAGATTCCTGAAGAAGAGCTTCCGGAGGAAGAAGCAGTTTTGGAGGAAGAAGAACTTGCGAATGAAGAAGAGTTAGAAGAAGAGGAACTTTTGGAGGAAGACGATAAGGATATTCCAGAGAAAACCGTGAAATCCAAAAAGAAAAAGTCCTCCGTTGTCATCCGGACCGTGGAGGAAGAAAGCGGACTGCGTCAGGATATGCCAATAGAAGCAATGACCGCAGAACAGATTGCCGTCAAGAATGAAGAGATGGCCCAATATGCAGATCTGATTACGCCGGAAATTCATATGGAAGATGGTAAGATCATTTTTTCCGGTGAATTGGGTTATGTGGAAAACGCGGATGGATATTATATGGCATTTCGGGTTTATCCGGACATGGAACATTTTATGCAAAGCGGCACGATTCGGATTTCCTATTTGGAGAATGGAGAAGACACAGGCCAGGAGGATATTCAGGAGCCGGAAGAAATATACTATGATTCCCCTGAAAGCGTATGGCAGGATGGGTACTGGGATGTCATCATACCCGTGCCTGTCCGGAGTCGTGAGATGACGATCACGGTGGACAATGACGGGGAGAATCCGGAGGAAACAGAAGAGATCGAGAATCCGGATGGAACAGGGGAAACGAAGAATCCGGAAGAAGCAGAGGAGATCGAGAATTCGGATGGAACAGAGGAAGCGGAGAATCCGGATGACTCGGAGGAAGAGAGTCCTGAGAAAGATGCGGTAAGTATGGATGAAGAACGTCAGGACGCTGAGAGTCAGGAAGAAGAGCAGCAGGATGGGGAGCCACAAGCTGAAGAAGATAGTTTGGACGACGCAGCAGATGATATGGAAGAGGAGATAGTAGAGCGGACCATTTATGTGCCGCGAAAATATCAAGTAGACCTGTCTGCGATCGAGTTGGCAGAGCATTCGGCGGATATCACGGAGGAACCGGAGACAGAAACGGAAATGGATGTTTTGGAGACGGCGGACGAAGAGCTTAAAGTTCAGGTGGTAATGCCTGTCATGACACTGCCTGTCATTAAGTCGGTATCTGTGTGGGATACTTATGCTGATATTAAGTTTACACCTAATAATACTGTAAAATCCGTACATGGAGAGTGGGATGCGGAGGAACGCGGATATTATACCCTGAAGCTGACAGACAAAGTAACGGGGAGAACGATAGTACTCGATCCGGTCAACATGACAAAGGAGGATATGAACAAAACAGGATATAGCTGTGTATTTGATGATTCCGTTTCCAATCTTTTTTCCTGTGAGGTCAGCGGACTGTCAAGCAATAAGGCGTATTCCGCGGTGATAGAGGCGCATTATGAGTTGAAAGTGGAAGAAGAGGGACAGATCCGTGAAGAAAAGCAAATGAAAGCTTCCAAGGCAAAAGCCTTTACCACAAGGAAAGAAATGCTTACAGGAGGAGGAGAACTTAGCCTTTCCTACATCAGTATGAATGAGCTGCAAAGAACACCTGATGCATCGGGCACTTCTTTTGCTAACCAGGATGGGATTTCCATTAACTGCAATGAGAATTATGCCCTACTGGCGAGCGTAACGAACTTATCCCGGGCGCTGGAGACGGAGAAGCTTACCTGGTCTGTCCTGAATGGGAGCACCAATAAAGCGGCGGATAAAAAGACAGTTACGATCAAGCCCAGCGTGTCCACCTATGAGACACAACTTATGATCAGGCAGCCCGGCGAGTATGTGGTGACGGCGACATCTACGATGACAAAACAGAAACTGGCCGTATTTGTTGTACGGGCACAGCAGAGCGAGAGCGCTTCCGCCGCAGGATTTTCTTTGCAGAATGAACTGTTCTATTTCTACCAGGGCAGCAGGGAAAATATGGAAGAGGCTTAGAGGCGAAACGGATTTGATTCAAAATTTTATACAATTATATAAAACCATGGAAACAATCTCTGTTTGATGATACAATAGAAATAACTATAATGTTATTTCTATTGTATGCAAGGGATGGTGAAAAAGGCATGGATGAGAGACAGAGAGTAGTATTAGAGCAAACGAAAGATTTACCTGACAGGAAACATATTCTGATCATAGATGACGATTTAAATATGTTAAAGACGCTTCGCTATTATCTGCAGGATCAATACAAGGTAACAGTGGTTAATTCCGGTAAGGTGGCGGTAGATTTTCTGTTGAAGTTTACGCCGGATCTCATCCTTTTAGATTATATGATGCCGATGTTTAACGGCGCCGCCGTCCTTAAGATCATCAAGAGCAGGGAGGCGACCAGAGACATCCCCGTCTATTTCCTGACCGGACAGACGGATAAGACGACAGTCATAGAATGTCTTTCCCTGAAACCGGCAGGCTATATCGTGAAGCCTGTGGCGAAAGAGGCCTTGCTTGCGAAGATGAAAGAAGCATTTGCAGAATAGGGGAGCTGTTATGTGGGGAATTAAAGAGGAAAAAGTCCCAAAATATTTATTTGGGGCTTTTTGTTTCTATTTGTTGTATTTTGTTGCGATCATTTTCTATCTGAGTATGGGGGCGGGCTGGATGGTGATACCTGCCGCCAGCTTCATGCTCAGTCTTTTGGTCATGAGGCTTTATGGTGACAAGATAGAGATCCAGGCCTATACCGTCACGGTTCTTACTTTTATTAATATTGTCTCTTACAGTGTTATGCTGCATGAATTTACGGAAGTTTTTACCGTGCTGTGCGCAGCGGTGACGCTGATCTCTTTTTACCATATTCTGAGAGCTAATTACCTTATGCTGGGCTTAAGTACGCTCTATGTGCTGTATGAGTTAGTCTGGCGGGGAGAGTGGCACAGTTTCCTGTACCATGACAGTACGATCGCTGTTACGATACGTCTTTTCAGCCTGTATTTGGTACAGATTCTTTTGATCCTGCTGATTCAGAGGCAGCAGATGATTCAGAGTATGGTGGAGAAGAAAGCCCGGGAAGCGGAGGCGGCCGCACAGGCCAAAGAAGATTTCCTGGCCAATATGAGCCATGAGATCAGGACGCCGATGAACGCTATTACAGGTATGGTAGAGCTGGCGCTTCGCAATGATATGCTGCCGAAGCAGGAAAAGGAATATCTATATAATATACGAGCGGCAGGGGAGGATCTGCTGTCCATTATAGATGATATTCTGGATATTACGAAGATAGATGCAGGCAGCTTTGAGATCATGCAGGAGGCATATGAGATCACTTCTCTTGTCCATGATGTAGTGAATGTAATACAGGTCATGCTCGGAGAAAAGCAGGTGGTGCTGCTTGTAGATGTAAGTCCGGATATTCCCGTAAAGCTTAAGGGCGACAGTGTCCGCATTAAACAGATCATGTTGAATCTGCTCACCAATGCGGTGAAATATACGGAGAAAGGAACGATTCATTTAGTAGTCAAGTCTCTTCCGGTTGATGGGGAAGAGGATAAAATTGATTTAAAAGTGGATGTGACGGATACAGGAGTCGGCATGTCCGGACAGCAGTTAGAAGATCTGTTTACCAAATTCCGGAAAGAAGACAGCAGTAACCGTGCCAAAGGGGGCAGCGGGCTGGGGCTCGCGATCTCCAGAAGACTGATCGAGCTGATGCAGGGAACGCTGCATGCAAAGAGCGAACCCGGCCATGGATCGGAGTTTGTATTTACGATCAGACAGGAAGTTGTGGACGGCAGACCCTGCATAGAGGCGGAACCGTTGATCGCTCTGCAGTCTTCCTTTATGCAGGAGGGCGAAACAGTTCATAAGAAGCATCGCAGGCAGGAGGGAGGCCAGACATCTTTTACGGCTCCCGGTGCAAGAATACTGCTTGTAGATGATAACAAGGTAAATCTGAAAGTGGCGGAGGGGCTGCTGCGTCCATATAAGATGTGTATCGAGACGGCAGACAGCGGCAGACAGGCGATAGATATGGTACAAAACCGTATTTATGATCTGATCTTCATGGATCATATGATGCCGCAAATGGATGGGGTGGAAGCGACAAAGATCATCCGGAGCCTGGAGGGGGAGCGTTTCGCTGCCATGCCGATCATCGCATTGTCCGCTAACGCCGTAAAAGGAGCCAGAGAAATGTTTCTGGAGGCAGGCATGAACGATTTTGTTGCCAAGCCGATAGAGATGCGTATTATGGACAGTGCGCTGCGGGAGTGGCTGCCTGACGATAAGATCATATCTAACAGCAATACGAAAGCTTTGTCTCAGGAAGAGCAGGCGCCGGATGCGAAGACGAATCCACTGCTGTGGCAGATGGAGGGTATCGATGTTGTTGTGGGGATGGGATATTCCGGGGATGACGTCGATTTATACAGGGAAGTCTTATCCGACTACATGGATACGATCGAGGAGAAAGCGCGTATCATAGAGGAGGCCGTGGAGGCCGGCGATCTGGAGCGGTATACGATAGAGGTTCATTCTTTGAAGAGCACATCCAAGTCGATAGGAGCAATGGAGCTGTCGGAGCTTGCCAAAGACCTGGAGAATAATGGTAAGAGCCGGGAATGGGGGCCGATCATTGCGAGGACGCCGGCACTGCTGTCTATGTATAGAGGGCTGTATCACAGTATCATGCCGTATCATACTGTTAAGGAAGAGATTTCGGAGAAAAGGCCTGTGGAGAATGAGGATTTGATGGCGCTGCTGGAAGAGCTTTTTGACAGTGTGAGCATGTATGATTCTATCCGCGGAGAGGAAATCATTGAACAGATGTCCGCATATGAGTTTACAGGCGGACAGGAGGAACATATGCAGGCGGTACGGACAGCTATGGAGCATTTGGACTACGACGCCTGTAAGGATCGGGTCAGCCTGTGGCGTGAGGAGCTGAAAGACAGGATGCGGGAGGCGGCGGACGCATAACATATGGAAAAAGCATATAAATTGAATTTTGCGGGGGAGCAGACAGGAAGCCTGTATGTGAATTGCTGCGGGCTTTCCCAGACCGAGGGATTACATAGTTTTGGACCGGCATTAAAACCACATTATCTGATACATTATATTTTGAGCGGCAGGGGAAGATTCTCCATTGGGGGCAAAGAATATCCTCTAGAGGCAGGATATGGATTTCTGATAACGCCGGACGAGCTGGCGTTCTATCAGGCGGATGAGAGCGATCCGTGGACTTATGTCTGGGTTGGTTTCAGCGGTACACAGGCTTCGGAATATGTCAGTCATATCGGGCTGTCTGTGCGGCAGCCCGTTTTCAGATCAGAGGCATCCGAAGAGTTGTATCAGATCGTGAAAGATATGGTGGAGCACAGCACCTGCGGTTTGTCTCACGACCTGCGGCGCAATGGGCAGCTTGGTATTTTCCTGTCGATCATAGCGGAGGGAACGACAGTCGAGGAAAAGAACGAGGTAGACAGAGCCAATACTTATGTGCGCAAAGCGGTTTCTTTTATCCAGAGTAATTATTGTAATCCGATCAAGGTCGCAGATGTAGCCAATTATGTCTGCATTAACAGGAGCTATCTGTACACGCTTTTTCAAAAGTCCGTTAAAATGTCGCCCCAGCAGTTTCTGACAACATTCCGTATTACAAAGGCGGCGGAACTGCTGCAGCTTACAGATCTGCCTGTTGAGAGTATTGCGTTATCCTGCGGATATCATGATCCGCTTGTGTTCACCAAAGCATTTAAGCAGATGAAAAAAGTTTCCCCTACGAATTATCGCAAGGAAATGAAGAGTGGGGAGACGAGACGCGATAAAGAACAATTGAAACAGGTAGAAGATTTTATCAGCCAGATCAATCGGCTCAGCGAACATATAAGATAACATTTTGACAGGTTTATATAACAAAGAGATATTTTATAAATATTGTATTTTTAATATGATAGCAATATAAAATAAGCGTATGCAACCGGATGCGCAACGTGGAAAGACGCCGCGAGAGCTTGTGGGTACGTACTGCGTATGCATAAGCTTTTATAACAAAAGACAGGAAATGCAGCGATGCAGGATATAGCAAAAATATTAAGAGAAGGAGAATGGGTATGAAAGAAACAGTATTGAAGAAGTTTGGCGAATTATTTGGCGGTACAGAAGGTGTAAACGTATACTTTGCGCCGGGACGGGTGAATCTGATCGGTGAGCACACAGATTATAATGGAGGACATGTTTTTCCCTGTGCGTTGACGATCGGAACATATGCCGCTGTCAGAAAGAGACAGGACAGGAAACTGAATTTCTATTCTATGAATTTTGAAAGTCTTGGCGTGATCGAAAGCAGCCTGGATGATCTGACGCCGTCTAAAGAAGCGGATTGGACGAACTATCCCAAAGGAGTTATGTGGGCTTTTGCGGGCAGAGGCATGACTATGGATTGCGGCCTTGACCTTGTACTGAATGGCAATATTCCTAATGGTTCCGGACTTTCTTCTTCGGCGTCGTTAGAAGTACTGACAGGCTATCTGCTGAAAGACTTATATGGATTTGATGTGACAAATATTGATCTGGCGAAGATTGGCCAGTATTCTGAGAATAATTTTAATGGCATGAACTGCGGTATCATGGATCAGTTTGCTTCCGCCATGGGTAAGAAAGACCATGCGATCTTTTTGGACACCGCGGATCTTTCCTATGAGTATGCGCCTCTCGTATTGAAAGGGGCTAAGATCGTAGTGACAAACAGTAACGTAAAGCATTCCCTGGTAAATTCTGCTTACAATGAGAGAAGAAGCGAGTGTGAGAAAGCTTTGGAGGAACTGCAGGCCGTAGTGGAGATCAAGGGTCTGGGCGATCTGTCTGAAGAACAGTTTGAGGAGCACAAATCCGCTATTAAGGATGAGATCCGGATCAAAAGAGCTAAGCATGCCGTGTATGAGAATCAAAGGACGATCCGTGCGGTGGATGCACTGAAGAAAGATGATCTGGCATTGTTTGGCGAGCTGATGAACGCGTCTCATGTATCGCTCAGGGATGATTATCAGGTATCCTGTGATGAGATTGATGTGTTGGTAGAGGAAGCATGGAAAGTTGACGGTGTGATCGGATCCCGCATTACGGGAGGCGGTTTCGGAGGATGTACTGTCAGTATTGTCAAAGATGAGGCAGTGGATGTCTTTAAGGAGAAAGTCGGTGCGGCTTATCAGGAGCGTGTGGGCAGGCAGGCAGATTTCTACGTGGTAGAGATCGGCAATGGACCGGGCAGAATCTAAGACTTAAGGAACTGTCTGAATGAAACCGGACAGGAAATGAGGCTGCGCACAGTGGAAAGGAGAAATCATGATTCAGGAGAATATCAGAAAACTGGTACAGTACGGTTTGCAGACCGGACTGATCACAGAAGAGGATAAAATATACACGACGAACAGGCTTTTGGAATTATTTCACCTGGACGAGATAGAAGAAAATGACGCTGATGTCACAACGAGTGTGGACGAGTTGGAACAAGTGCTTGGTGAGATGATGGATTATGCCTGCGAGCAGGGCATTATGGCAGAGGATGGTATTGTGTACCGTGATCTGTTCGACACAAAGATCATGGGAATGCTTGTACCCAGACCGAGCGAGGTGATTGCCGCGTTCAGGGAGAAATACCAGAGCAGTTCAAAAGAAGCTACGGAATATTTCTATAAGCTGAGTCAGGATACGGATTATATTAGAAGATACCGGATCAGGAAAGATCAGAAATGGATCGCTTCGACGAAGTATGGGGATCTGGATATTACGATCAATTTATCGAAGCCGGAGAAGGATCCTAAAGCGATCGCAGCCGCTAAGAATGCAAAACAGAGCGGTTATCCCAAATGCCTGCTCTGCATGGAAAATGAGGGATATGCCGGGCGCGTCAATCATCCGGCAAGGCAGAATCACAGGATCATCCCGGTGACGATCAACGGCAGCAGCTGGGGATTTCAGTATTCTCCTTATGTATATTATAATGAACACTGTATTGTTTTCAATTCGCAGCATATTCCGATGAAGATCGAGCATGATACTTTCTGCAAACTCTTTGATTTCGTAAAGCAGTTCCCGCATTATTTTGTGGGTTCCAATGCAGATCTGCCGATCGTGGGGGGCTCGATCCTGAGCCATGATCATTTCCAGGGTGGACATTATGAGTTTGCGATGGCAAGAGCCGGCGTGGAGCGGACATTTAAGGTGAAAGGATATGAGGATGTAGAGGTCGGAATCGTGAACTGGCCAATGTCTGTCATACGTGCATCCTCGCAGGATGCGGACAGGGTGATCGCATTGGCGGATGTGGTACTGGATGCGTGGAGAGGTTATTCGGACGAGTCGGCATTTATTTATGCCGAGACAGACGGAGAGCCCCATAACACGATCACCCCGATCGCCAGAAAGCGCGGAGACCGGTTTGAGATGGATCTGGTGCTGCGCAATAATATTACGACACAGGAACATCCTCTTGGCGTATACCATCCTCATGCAAAATTGCATCATATTAAGAAAGAGAATATAGGACTGATTGAGGTGATGGGTCTGGCTGTACTGCCTGCTCGTCTGAAAGGCGAGATGGAAAGACTGGCAGCAGCGATCCTTGCCGGTGAGGATATCCGCAAAGATGAGGAGCTGGAGAAACATGCTGACTGGGTGGAGGAATTCCTGCCTAAGTATGAGGATGTTACGAAAGATACGGTAATGGATATTTTACATAAGGAGATTGGCGATGTATTCATGCAGGTGTTGGAGGATGCCGGTGTGTATAAGAGAACCGAAGAGGGACAGGCAGCTTTTGACAGGTTTGTAAAAAGCCTTGGTTGATGTAACCGTAATAAGAAGTGAGGCGGGGTCATAAGACTCCGCCTTTTTAGATGCACTGTGCATGGGAAGCTCCAGTGCGGTAGATCAGATTGGGCAGAGAAAATATAAAGGTTTATATTGATTGGGATGGTCTGCCAACCTGCTAGAAATGCCATGATAATAGTTATATATAAATCCGACAGACATATCGAGTTTTCATACACCCATCTGAATTATATACTACATTTATATATAAAATAAGGATAGCGTGAGAGCACATACATGATACATAGATGATTACGCATGCATAGAATTTATGAATGAAGCAGGTATTGATCCATATTTACTCAAGAACATCATTATTGTCCAATATACTGCAAAGAAAGTTGTAGCAGTCAGTCTGCTGCCGTGGAGTCATTTTTCGATACAAGGAGATTAGATGCTGATATTTTTTGAGATGATGCATATTGTCTGCAAGTAATAAATCCGCACTCAGACGTTCCTCCGTAAGATACAGCACATAGTCTGTTGAGACATGAAAAAAACGTGACAAGCTGGTTAACAGCATGCTGTCGGGAGATGATAATCCGCTCTCCAGCTTGCTTAAGGTGGCCTGGTTGATGCCCAGGTGTTTTGCGAGAGACTGTTGTGTTAATTTTTTTTCTAATCGTAGTTCTTTAATCCGTGTTTTCATTTGCATATCCTTTTTATTATTTTAGGGTATTTTCTCAGTAAAAAAATTCCAATTTAAGATAAGGATATTCCGAATAGAATAATTTGTGGAAAAGTCCAACAAAAAGTAGTAAAAAAGTTAAATAAATACAATATGTTGTATATGAATGATTTAAAATAACAATATATAGCTTATATGCAATTCATTAATTATGAGCGACAAAACATGTTCATAATTAACGGAATATAAAGTTTGTCAGAAACCAGCATAGCAAACACGTTCAGATATGTTATACTGGTTAAGAAGCTTTCAGGATATTGAATGAAAGCAGGTTTCTTATTTATAGATCTTAAGGAAAGGCGTGGACTGCTGCGGACATGATTGATTCATATGTTTGTATAGATTTGGAGACGACAGGTCTTCAGCCCAAAACAGATAAGATTATCGAGATTGGCGCTGTCAGGGTTGAGAATAATGTAATAAAAGAGCAGTGGGAAACATTTGTGAATCCGGGGAGGCCTCTGGAAGAGAGGATTACGGAGCTGACAGGCATTCATGATGCTCAGTTGGCAGATGCGCCGGCGATCGAAGAGGTGCTGCCTAAACTGCTCTCGTTCATCGGAGATCATATTCTTCTTGGACATAGTGTGACTTTCGATTATTCTTTTGTCAAAAAAGCCGCGGTTGATCACAGGATGTCTTTTGAAAAAGAGGGGATCGATACATTAAAGATTGCCCGTAAGTATCTGCAGGATCTCGAGAGCCGCAGCCTCAGTTATCTGTGCGGCTATTATGGAATCCGGCATAATGCGCACAGGGCGCTTCACGATGCGAGAGCGACTGTGGAGCTGTATCGGAAACTCACGGAACAGTTTTATGAGATAGAGGAAGCCGCCGGGGAGAAGAGCCTGTTTCGTCCAAGCAGGCTGCGGTATCATGCGAAGCGGGATACGCCGGTCACGATACCGCAAAAAGAGCAGTTATATAAATTGGTAGACAGGCATAAACTGATAATAGAGTATGAGATTGAAAAGCTGACCAGAAGTGAAGCTAGCCGGCAGATTGATCGTATTCTTGCAGAATACGGACGATAGTCTTCTGCATGGCTGAGTTCAATACTTCGGCAACCGGGTAGAGCCCGCCGATCTTTTCGGGAGTCTGCTGCTCCTGATAGATTTGACAGAGCAGACGGTATGTGGCGCTCACGTCGGTACCTGTAGAGACAGAGAATTCCAGCATATGGCGGGCCTCATCTATATGGCCTGCATCGTAGAGAAGCTGCGCCCATTGCTGCAGGGTACGGACGAGCAGCGTATAGTTTTGGTCGTAGGCTGTCAACAGGTCAATGTTCGGTGCGCCGTAGCGCAGTTTGAGTTCGGTGTTGCTGATACCGGTAAAATTAACGACAGGCTGTTCGTGAAGCGTCCGGATGATCTGCTTATAATCTTCCACTTTAGGAATATCTTCCAATAATGACATGGGAAATTCTTCCAGGGGTATTTTAATGTAGTCGAGATCGTCCAGCGACTTGCGGCGGGTATAATTTGCCTCATGCTCTTTACGCCAAAAGTCTTCCTGCATATTGGAGCTCTTGTTTTTACCGAACTTAAGGGCGAAGAAGATTGCGGCGGAAAAGATGAGAACGCTTGCATTAATAATAAAATTCATATATAATATCCTTTCAGAAAGTGGGGAGGTTTTGCCTTATGCTGAATAGAAAACAGAAGAAGATCATTTCTTCTATTATCATCATTTTTGTAGTGCTTGCCATGGTTCTTCCGCTTGTACTCTCGGCTGTATAGAGTATAGACAGAAGAAGCAGGCTGTTTTATTTATTTCATTTAAACATATTATCACAAATTTTCCGCAGGGGCAATTCGCGGAAGAGAAAGGTATGGTTATTTCATGAGGAAGTTAGCTATGGCGGCTGTGCTGGCGATTGCTGCATTATCAGTGGTCACGATGCCGGTTAATGCCAGAGAAGACATAATTGAATCAGGCATCTATGTAAATGACATGAATCTGTCGGGCATGACGACTCAGGAAGCCAAAGGTAAGATTGAAGAGTACATAGCTTCTTTCGGAGATGCACAGATCACACTCAATGCGGCTGAGGGCGGAGCCATTGTCGCCACGGCATCGGAGTTGGGGCTTAAGTGGGGCAACGAGTCGATCCTTGATGAGGCGGCCAATTTTGGACGCGATGGTGATATTCTCCGATGTTATAAGGAGCTTAAGGACTTAGAGTATAAGAATAAGGTATATAAGGTCAGTTTTGATTTTGACCGCAATAAGATCAAAGCACTGATAGAAGAGAATGCCGAACAGTATAATCAGGAAGCGGTGAATGCCACGTTGACCAGAACGGAAGATGGGTTTGAGATCACCGAGGGACAGGCGGGCGTTGTAGTGGATACGGAAGCTTCCGCTGATGCGGTTTATGATTATCTGACAGGCAGTTGGGACGGTACAAGCTGTGCCGTTGATCTGGTTATATCCGTACAGGAACCGGCAGGCAGCGTGGAAGACCTTGCCAAGGTAAAAGATGTACTTGGCACGTTCACGACCAGCTATTCTACATCGGGAGGCTCCAGAAGCGCGAATGTGGCCAATGGATGCAGCCTGATCAATGGCACGACATTATATCCGGGGGACGAGTTTTCTGCCTACGAAGCTGTTTCGCCTTTTACGGAGGATAACGGTTATTATATGGCGGGTTCTTATCTGAACGGCCAGGTGGTGGATAGTCTGGGCGGCGGAATCTGTCAGGTATCCACTACGTTATATAATGCGGTTCTTCTGTCGGAACTGGAAGTGACGGAACGATACAATCATTCCATGATCGTTACCTATGTGGATCCCTCGGCGGATGCCGCTATAGCGGAGTCTTCCGGCAAGGATTTCAAATTTAAGAATAATTTGGATTATCCGATTTATATAGAGGGCATTACCACGCCCGAGAAGCAGATCACTTTTACTATTTATGGCGTGGAGACGAGAGACAGCAGCCGTGAAGTGAGCTATGAGAGCGTTGTGTTAGAGAGAATTCCTCCCGATACGGAAGTGATCTATACAGACGAATCCCAACCGGTGGGATACTGTGTCGTGCAGTCGGCACATGTGGGATACAAGGCGCAGTTATGGAAAGTAGTTCGTGAGAACGGAGTGGAGATCAGCAGAGAGCAGATCAACAGCAGCTCTTATATGAAAGCGCCAAGAAGTGCGACGGTAGGTGTTGCGACTGAGGATGAGGGCGCGTATAATGCGATTATGGCGGCGGTGGCCACCAACAGTATAGACGAGGTAAAAGCAGTAGCCGGAGGATTTAAAGCAGCATCTGACGCTGCGGCAGCTCAGGCCGCGGCAGAGGCGGCAGCAGCTGCGGAACAACCGCAGGAAGCACCGGCGGAAGCGCCGCCGGCACAATAACTAACGGATTGATTCCGGCGGGCGGCTGGATGATGTGATCAAAACATCATGGCGAGGCAGACTGCAGTTAGGCAAGAGGCATGAGAAAAGGAAAGATATCGGAGAGTGTGCTGAAACGCTCCGTGTTGAAACATATTAAAACACATAGGGATGAAGTGATAAATGGCGCAGGTGTAGGGACAGACTGCGCTGTTTTATCGTTCGGGGCGGAATATGATACCGTGTTGTCCACTGCACCCGTGTGCGCTCCGATCGGGGAGATCAGCATTTATGCGCTGCCTGCGGCGCTCAATAATGTGGCGGCAGCAGGGGCGGAGCCGGTAGGCGTTATGCTGTCGGTCATGCTGCCGGAGGAGACACCGGAGGATGCCTTGCAGCAGATGATGGGGCAGGCGGAGGAAATATGCCGGGCAGATCACGTGGAGATCGTCGGCGGACATACGGAGACAGTGCCCGGCCTGGCTGAGGCGGTGGTGACCGTGACCGGCGTGGGCAGGCGAAAGCATGTGCAGGACTGGGAGACGTTGGACAGGATCTGTGCGGACCAGGATATTGTTGTCAGCAAATGGATCGGTCTGGAGGGTACGGTGAGGCTTGCGAAGCGATACAGGAAAGAGCTGAGCGCAAGATATCCGGTACGGATGATCGAAGAAGCGGCGGCTTACGACAGGTATCTGTCCGTTATACCGGAGGCCGCCACCGCCGTGAAGTCCGGCGTTTGCGGGATGCATGATGTTTCCAGAGGAGGGATATTCGGAGCCTTATGGGAACTGGCGGAGCGGGCAGGCGTTGGACTGGAAATCAATCTGAAAAAGATACCTGTGAAACAGGAGACAATAGAGATCTGTGAATTCTTTGAGATAAACCCTTATGAGCTGTTGTCCGGTGGATGTCTTCTCATGACGGCGGCCGATGGAGAAAGACTGGTGACAGCCCTTGCCAGCGAGAACATTCCTGCGGTAATCATAGGCAGAACCACAGGGGGCAACGACCGTGTGATCTATAACGAGGAAGAGAAGCGTTATTTGGATAAGCCCAAGACGGATCAGATCTACCATGTTAAGAATAGTTATTATCATGAATAGAAATGGAGGATGAGATTTAAAATGAGAGAAGAATTATTGGCGATCGTGGAGAGGAACAGCCGTATTGACTTAAAGGAACTGGCAGTGATACTCGGAGTGGAAGAGATAGATGTGGTCAATGAACTGGCGGCATTGGAGGCAGAGGGAATCATCTGTGGATATCATACAATGATCGACTGGGAAAAGACTTCCATTGAAAAAGTATCAGCGCTGATCGAGGTGCGTGTGACGCCCCAGAGAGGCCAGGGATTTGACAGTATTGCCGAAAGGATCTACAAGTATCCGGAAGTGACTTCCGTATATCTGATCTCCGGCGGTTACGATCTGCTTGTTACATTGGAGGGCAAATCACTGAAACAGATTTCCGGATTTGTGTCCGATAAGCTGTCCACTCTGGATTCTGTCCTGAGTACGGCAACCCATTTTATCCTCAAGAAATATAAGGATCACGGGACGATCCTTGCGAAGAAGTATGAAGATACAAGAGAGAAGGTGACACCGTGAAGCATTTATTATCAGATAAGACAGTAGCATTAAAACCCTCGGGCATCCGTAAATTCTTTGACATTGTCAGTGAGATGGACGACGCTATTTCACTCGGTGTGGGGGAGCCGGATTTTGACACGCCATGGCATATCAGGGATGAGGGCATATATTCTCTGGAAAAAGGGCGTACTTTCTATACTTCCAATGCCGGTTTAAAGGAGTTAAAAGAGGAGATCTGCCATTATATCAAAAGGAAACAGGGCGTCAGCTATGATTCGGCGCATGAAGTACTTGTTACGGTGGGCGGCTCTGAGGCGATTGATATTGGACTGCGGGCAGTGGTCAATCCGGGAGATGAGGTGCTCATTCCGCAGCCCAGTTTCGTATCCTATGAACCTTGTGCGATCATGGCAGGGGGAGTGCCGGTCATCATTGAGCTGAAAGCGGAGAATGAGTTTCGGCTTACGGCTGAGGAGCTGGAGGCTGCTATTACGGATAAGACCAAAATTCTTGTGCTGCCTTTTCCAAATAATCCAACCGGAGCAATCATGGAGAAAGAAGATCTTGAGGCGATCGCAGAGGTGATCAGAAAACATGACATTCTTGTCATGTCTGATGAGATTTATGCGGAGCTGACTTATAAAGAGAAGCATGTATCTATTGTGGAGATTGAGGGGATGCGGGAGAGAACGATTCTCATCAACGGTTTTTCCAAGGCATTTGCCATGACCGGATGGAGACTGGGTTATGCCTGCGGCCCGCGGGAGATCATCGAGCAGATGCTTAAGCTTCATCAGTTTGCGATCATGTGTGCACCCACTACGAGTCAGTATGCGGCGGTGGAAGCGCTCAAGAACGGAGAAGATGATGTGCAGGAGATGCGGACGGCATATAATCAGAGAAGACGCTATCTGATGCATGCGTTTGCTGAGATGAAACTGGAGTGCTTTGAGCCATTCGGGGCGTTTTATGTATTTCCGTGCATTAAGGAATTTGGGATGACGAGCGAGGAATTTGCAGAACGTTTTCTTGCGGAAGAAAAGGTGGCTGTGGTTCCGGGTACAGCGTTTGGAGACTGCGGGGAGGGATATCTTAGAATATCCTATGCATATTCTCTGGATAACTTAAAACTGGCGATTGGCAAGCTGGCAGATTTCGTTGAGAAGCTGCGGCGTGAAAAGCGTGAGGAGTCATAATGCATATCATACTGCATCAGCCGGAAATTCCGGCAAATACGGGAAATATCGGCCGTACCTGTGTTGCCACAGGTACGAGCCTCCATTTGATCGAACCGTTGGGGTTCCGATTGGATGAGAAATCCATTAAACGCTCCGGCATGGACTATTGGGAGCATCTGGATGTCAGCAGATATATGAATTATCAGGAATTTCGTGAAAAACATCCGGGGGCAAAAATCTGGATGGCGACTACCAAAGCAAAACATATCTATACGGACGTGTCGTTTCACCCTGACGATTATATTATGTTTGGAAAAGAGAGTGGCGGTATACCCGAAGAGATTCTCGTGGAAAATGAAGAGACCTGCATCCGCATCCCAATGATGGATCAGATCAGGTCCTTGAATCTTTCTAATTCCGTTGCGATCGTGCTGTATGAAGCGCTCCGCCAGAATCATTTCAACCATATGCAGTTGGAGGGAGAGCTGCACCGGCTGCAGTGGAATCAGCCCTAGTTCTCCCTTTAATCTTCATCTTCGATATCAGATTTGGGCAGCGAGAAGATGAATTCCGTGCCTACGCCCTCTGTACTGATGACATTGATATTCTCGCCGTGGGAGCGGATGATCTCTTTTGTGATGGACAATCCAAGGCCCGTGCCTTTCTTGTCTTTACCGCGGGACAGATCGGATTTGTAGAAACGGTCCCAGATCAGCTTCAGGTCGTCTTTGGGGATGCCGATGCCGGAATCTTTGACGCTGACAAATACCTTGTTATGTTTCTCGGTCGTTTCCAGCTTGATGACAGAGTCATGATGGCTGAATTTGATCGCATTGTCCAACAGGTTGTAGAGAACCTGTTGGATTTTATCCATATCTGCAACAACATACATTTCATCGCCTGTCAGAACAAGCTCGATCGCGATCGTCTTGGCGCGGCAGGTTCCTTCAAAAGAAGCCGCCACACTGCGGATCGTCTTATTGATATCGAAATCTGTTTTATTTAACATGATTCCCTTAGTATTTAAGTTGTTTAGCGTCAGAAGACTGTTGGTCAGTTTACGCAGCCGCTCCGTCTCGTTTAACAGGATCGTGAGATATTTCTCGTGCATTTCCGGCGGGATCGTGCCGTCGATCATCGCTTCCAGATATCCTTTGATGGAAGTCAGGGGAGAACGGAAGTCGTGGGAGACGTTGGCGACGAATTTCTTCTGGTCATCCTCCGAACGGGCGATCTCACTTGCCATATAGGACAGGGTGGCGGCAAGATAGCCCATTTCATCTTCGCTTTCCACACTGAATTCATAATGCATATTGCCGCTGGCATACTGCTCTGTCGCTTCGGTGATCTTGCGCAGCGGAATGTAGACGATCTCCGTAAAAAAGATAAGGATAATAAGTGACAGCAAAAAGAGAACGAGCAGCATGATATAGGATATATTGAGCATGCTGTCGGCCTCGGCTCCAATATTTTGCAAAGAGCAGTGGATGACCACATAGCCCTTGACTTTGTAATCGGATGTGATGGGAGCGAACACGCTAAGCATATCGCCCTCAAAGGTGTTAAAAAAATTGCCGATCGTATAGTAGGATCCCTCTGTGACGGTAGGGTCAAAATTCTCGATCACTACTTCGTTCTCCAGATCAAGCGGAGAGGAAGAGTCCAGAATCAGGCGGCCTGAGGGATTGATGATCCACAGTGTGGCGTTTAAGTAGGTGTCCAGCGCATCCAACTGGGATTTTACGACTTCCAGGGATACTTCATTGTTATAAAGGTCGGCGGCATAAGTGTTTGCAATAAGCGTAGCCTCCCGGTAGAGCGAATCCGCCTGTTCTTTCTTCAGATGATCCACCGTCATATTGAATACAAAAGTAGCCACCACAACGAATCCGAACAGGCCGAAGATGATATAGGCGAGTATTAATTTGAGATACAGCGTTTTTCTCATGGAATTTCTATCCTATCTAAGTTCATATGATATTATCTGGATTCAAACTTGTAGCCGATGCCCCAGATTGTGGCGATGCGCCATTTCTCGTGATCATTGATCTTTTCGCGGAGCCGCTTGATATGTACATCCACGGTACGCGTATCACCGATATATTCGTAGCCCCAGATCTGGTCTAAGAGCTGTTCCCTCGTGAAGACATGGTTGGGCGAAGAGGCCAGAAAGTAGAGCAGTTCCAGCTCTTTGGGAGGCATCTCGATGGTCTTACCCATATAGATGACAGAGTAGTTGGTCTGATTGATGACCAGATCAGGATATTCCACGCTCTTGATGTCAGAAGCTTTGGGTTCTGCCGCGGCAGGTTTGTAACGACGCAGAACGGCCTTGACTCTGGCAACCAGTTCCTTGGAGTCGAAGGGTTTCTCAATATAGTCGTCGGCGCCAAGCTCCAGGCCGAGCACCTTGTCAAAGACCTCGCCCTTGGCAGAAAGCATGATAATGGGAAGCGTGGATCTGGAACGGATCTCCCGGCAGACCTGATACCCGTCAATGCCTGGAAGCATCAGATCCAGAAGCATCAGGTTGGGATTAAAACTGTCCACTGCGGTAAGCGCCGATTCACCGTCATTGACGATCATAGTCTCAAAACATTCCTTGGTCAGATAGAGAGAGATCAGTTCAGCAATATTATTGTCGTCGTCTACGATTAAGATTTTCTGTCTGTTTACCATTGTATGTCAACACCTCTTTTTCTATAATTTTACTCTTTAAACTCCGCGATGGTAACGCCTGCGTCGCCCTCACCAAATTCACCCAGCCGGTAGCTTTTGACAATCTTGTTTTTCCGAAGATAATTGTGAACCGCGGTGCGCAGTGCGCCAGTACCCTTGCCATGAACGATACGAACGCTGGGCAGATGCGCCAGGTAGGCGTCGTCCAGATATTTGTCCAGTTCCGACAGCGCCTCGTCTACTGTCCTGCCAAGCAGATTGATCTCTGTGGAAACGGAGTAAGACTTGGACATCTTAAGTTTGCCGGAGGAGCTGCGCTGCATTTTACCGGTATTGATCGTTTCCTCCTGTGCCAGGATCAGATCATCCAAAGATACCTGTGAGCGGATGATGCCGCACTGGACGAAGAGCTTGCCGTTTTTATCCGGCAGGGAGCTGATCGTACCTTTCAGGCCCATGGAGACGATCTTGACGCTTTCGCCTAATTTAATCTGGCTTGGCTTCAGGAGTTTATGGTTCGGTTTTTCATTTTTGAGAGCCAGTTTATCATTTTTCTCTGAAATCTTGTCGCGTACTTTCTGGCGGGACTTCTCCAATTCCCTGATGGAGGAACCGGCGCCTGCTTTCTGGAAAGTGCGGATCGTCTCATCAGCGACTTCCTTGGCGCTTTGCAGTATTTCGCGGGCCTCCTCGTTGGCTTCCCGCAGGATGCGGGCACGGGACTGATCGATCTTCTCCTGTTTGGATTCCAGCTGCTGCTTCAGGGCCTGGACTTCCTTTTTGTAGGACTCGATTTCTGCGCGTTCTTTTTCGATTGTCAGGCGGCTGTTCTCCAGATTAGCCAGTAAATCTTCGAAACTTTCCTTGTCTTCTGTGATGTGCCGTCTGGCGTCCTCGATAATGTGATCCGGCAGTCCCAGCTTGGAGGAAATGGCAAAAGCATTGCTCTTGCCCGGAATGCCGATCAACAGACGATAGGTAGGGCGCAGTGTCTCTACGCTGAATTCACAGCTTGCGTTTTCTACAAACGGAGTGGAGAGCGCATAGACTTTGAGCTCGCTGTAATGGGTAGTTGCCATCATCCGGATGCCCCGGCTGTGCAGATGATCCAGTACAGATATGGCCAGGGCGGCACCCTCCGTCGGGTCGGTACCTGCGCCAAGTTCGTCAAACAGACAGAGAGAATCCTCATCCGCCGTCTGCAGGATAGAGACAATATTTGTCATGTGAGAAGAGAAAGTACTGAGACTTTGTTCAATACTCTGCTCGTCGCCGATATCTGCATACACTTCCTGAAAAATAGATAATTCGGAGCGGTCAAGAGCAGGTATGTGAAGCCCCGCTTGCCCCATCAGCGTTAACAGTCCCACTGTCTTTAAGGAGACGGTCTTGCCGCCGGTATTAGGTCCCGTGATGATCAGCAGGTCGAAGTCGGCGCCAAGATGGATGTCGATAGGAACTACTTTCTTTTTATCCAAAAGCGGATGACGTCCCTGCCGGATCCGGATTCTGTGTTCCGTATTAAAAACAGGCATGGTGGCATTGTGCTCCATGGCAAGGGAGGCCTTGGCAAAGATAAAATCGAGCTTTGTCATTGCTTTCTGGTTGTCTGCCAGGGCATCTGTGTACGCTCCGGCCTGGGCGCTCAGATTGGCAAGAATGATACCGATTTCCTCTGATTCCTTGATCTCCAGTTCTCTCAGCTCATTATTCAGATTTACGACGGCCGCAGGTTCAATGAAGAAAGTGGAACCTGTGGAAGACTGGTCGTGCACCATTCCCGGCACCTGTCCCTTGTGCTCGGCCTTGACCGGAATACAGTAGCGGTTATTGCGCATGGTCACAACGGCATCCTGCAGATAGGTGCGGTACGAGCCGCTGATCATGGATGCCAGTTGAGAGTGGATCCGGTCATTTGTGATCGACATACTGCGTCTGATATGCTTCAGGGCCGGACTCGCGTCGTCGGCAATTTCATCTTCGGACAGGATGCAGCGGCGGATTTCGCCGGACAGAGGGGTCAGTGGTTCGAGCACGTCAAAATATACGTCCAATGAATCGGAGGGCGTATCTTCCCGGTCCTTACGTCCGTAGCTTTTGATACGGTTGACATTTTCCAGAAAAGCAGCGATACGCAGCAGCTCTGCAACGGATAAAACGCTGCCCACCTCAAGAGATTTGATGCATATGCCCAGATCTTTATTGCCGCCAAAGGAGGTGGAACCCTTGCGGAACAATCTTCCAAGGGCGTCTGCAGTTTCGGTCTGTGCCGTGGCAATGGCCTCGGGATCCGTCATGGGAACAAGCGCCGCCGTCAGTTTCCGTCCCTGCTCCGAGGTCGCTTTGTCTGTCAGCTGATCGATGATTTTATGATATTCCAAAACACGTAAAACTTTATTGTTCATAATGATATTTCCTTTGATTTCGGGGTTTTCTACTATTATTTTATGTTTTCATAAACATAATCATCTTATCATAAATAAAAGTGAATTACTATGAGTTTTATCGGTTACTGCCCGGAGGGTTATTTTATTAATGCGATTTCTTTACAATAAACAGGAAAACAGATATACTGTGAAAAGAATAAGGAAAGCGGGAGAGGGACATGCCTATGGCAGAACCGGAGAAAAATCAAAAAAGCATAGAGCAGGGCACAGTCAAAGAGCAGGCCGAGTACACGCCGCCTGTGCAGCCTGATTTCCTGCGGGAGACGATCAAGCAAAAGCCTGTCAATAAGAAGAAGCTGCTTCGGAGAACCGTAATTACGATTGCGATGGCAGTGGTCTTTGGCCTGGTAGCATGCTTTACTTTCCTGATTCTGGAACCGGTCATCAGCAACCGCCTGTATCCGGAGGAGGAGGCGCAGGAGGTGCAGTTTCCGGAAGAAACGGTAACGGAAGAGATGAAACCGGAGGATATGCTGGTGGAGGAAGAGGAAGAAGAGCCGGAACAGACCGAACCGCCGGAGCTGGAAGACGAACAGATTGAAGAGCTGCTGTCACAAGTGAAGTTTGGGGTGGAGGAGTATCAGGCACTCTACGATGAGCTGGCGGAATTGGCACGGACAACGGGCCGGTCCGTGGTGACGGTCACCAGTGTCGTATCCGATGTGGACTGGCTCAATGGCATCTATGAGAATGAAGCTTCGTCGTCGGGCATTATCGTGGCAAATAACGGTAAGTCTATTTTAATCCTGGTCAGCGCGGGCACTCTGAATGACGTGGACAGTATTATTGTGACGTTCTGCGATCAGGCAACGGTCAATGCGGAACTTGTGCAGAAAGATGCGACAACAGGACTGGCCATCATTTCCGTACCGCTTGTGAGCATCGAAGAAGAAACGATGGACGTGATAGATATCGCTACTCTGGGCAGCTCTAATAACAGCAGTCTGCTTGGGACTCCTGTGATGGCGCTTGGCAGTCCGATGGGGATGAGCGGATCGGTCTGTTATGGTGTGGTGACTTCCGTGGGGACGATCATCGATCAGCCGGATTCCGCTTATAAGATGATCGCGACAGATATCTATGGAAGCCGTAACGCAACCGGTGTGATCGTTAATCTGAAAGGCATGGTCATAGGTATCATAGATAATGTCAATACGAATAACGATATGGGTAATCTGCTGACGGCTTACGGCATATCAGAGCTGAAGAGGACCATAGAGAAGATGTCTAACGATAAGGAGCGGGCTTATCTGGGCATTCACGGTGCGGATGTGCCAAAGGAGGCGATCGAGGAGCAGAGTATTCCTGAGGGCGCATACATTAAAGGAATCGAGATGGATTCGCCAGCGATGGCGGCGGGGATCCAGAGCGGCGATGTGGTGATCAGAATTAATAAAACGCCCATTACGAGTTATAATGAACTGTTGACCATTCTGTACAATGCCAATCCGGAAGATACGCTTACCTTTGTACTGATGCGGCAGGGACGTGAAATGAGCGCAGAGGTGACTCTGGGTAGAAGATAGAGGATGCACAGGCAGCTTGCAGCTGTCGATGGGCAGATTAAGGAGGCATGGAAATGAAGTATATTAAAGATTATAAAGAGGGTGACAGAGTATTTGACATATATCTGTGTAAGCATAAGCAGTCGGCAGTAACCAAGAACGGGAAACCCTATGACAATGTGATCTTGCAGGACAAGACCGGGACCGTAGACGCCAAAATATGGGATCCGAATAATGCAGGCATTGAAGATTTCGATTCACTGGATTACATAGAGGTATATGGGGATGTGACTTCTTTTCAAGGCGCTAATCAGGTTAATGTGAAGCGCATTCGCAGATGCCATGAGGGAGAGTATGACCCGGCAGATTACCTTCCTGTCAGTAAGTATGACATTGACGAGATGATGAAACAGCTGCTGGCGCTGATCGACAGCATAGGCAATCCTTATCTGCAAAAATTATTAAAAGCTTTTTTTGTGGAAGACACGGAGTTTGTGAAAGCATTCCGCCAGTCTTCCGCCGCAAAGACAGTGCATCACGGGTTTGTGGGCGGACTGCTGCAGCATACGCTGGCAGTGGCAAGGCTGTGCGATTTCTTTAGCAGTCAGTATGATGTATTAAACAGAGATCTGTTGTTGGCGGCTGCAATCTGCCATGATATCGGTAAGACGAAAGAACTGTCTCTCTTTCCGCAAAACGATTATACCGACGATGGACAATTCCTGGGGCATATTGTGATCGGAAGCGAAATGGTGGGAGAGAAGATCAAAGCCATCGAGGGATTTCCTGTGCTGCTCGCGGCAGAATTGAAACACTGTATTTTATCACATCACGGAGAATATGAGTTTGGTTCTCCGAAGAAGCCGGCGATCGTGGAGGCCGTAGCGCTTACCTTTGCAGACAATACGGACGCCAAAATGGAGACTTTTACAGAGCTTCTGGAAAACCATACGGAGAACGGATGGCTGGGGTATAACAGATTGTTTGAATCTAATGTGAGAGGGACAAAAGTAGATTGAACGGAATGGGAGGCGGCAGCGGGGTATCATATGGGTCATGAAATATATAGAAAAAACGATATTGTCACGGTTACGATAGAAGATATCGGAAATGACGGCGAGGGGATAGGCAGGGTGCAGGGATATACCCTGTTTGTCAAAGACGCCGTCATTGGTGATCAGGTGGAGGCACGGATTACCAAGTGCAAGAAAAATTATGGTTATGCGAGAGTAGAGAAGGTGATTGCGCCTTCTTCTTTTCGTGTGGAGCCTAAATGCGCCCTGCACAGGCAATGCGGCGGCTGCCAGATTCAGGCTATGGATTATGATAGACAGCTTAGCTATAAGCAGGATAAAGTGCGGGGGCATTTGCTGCGTATCGGCGGATTTGCGGCAAAACAGATAGATGCGGTAACAGAGCCAATCGTCGGTATGGACAAGCCCTGGCATTACCGCAATAAGGCCCAGTATCCCGTAGGGTATGATAAAAACGGTAAACTGGTGGTGGGATTCTACGCGGGAAGGACTCACGACATCGTAGCAAATACGGATTGTGCCCTGGGAGCTGTGGAAAACAGACTCATCCTCGAGGCCATATTGGACTATATGGGAGAATGCGGCGTGACTGCATACCGGGAGAAAGAGGCGGCAGGGCTTGTTCGCCATGTGCTGATCCGGACGGGATTTCATACCGGAGAGATCATGGTGTGTATCGTCATTAACGGCCAAAAGCTGCCGGAAGAAGAACGGTTAGTGCAAAAGCTGACAGGATTAAGACTGACAGAATGCGAACCGGCAGACAAAGAGCCCATTTCACAGAGCGCCGATGCCGTGTGTGCAAGGATTGATAAAAGGATAACGAGCATTTCTGTGAGCATTAACACGCAGAACACAAATGTCATTATGGGAAAGGAAATCCGGGTACTCTGGGGCAGTGCAAAGATTCAGGATACGCTTGGCGGTATTACTTTTTCCATTTCGCCGCTCTCTTTCTATCAGGTCAATCCGGTGCAGACAGAGAAACTGTATGGACTGGCGCTGGAGTATGCGGGCCTGACGGGCCGGGAAACGGTGTGGGATCTGTACTGCGGCATTGGCACCATCTCTCTTTTTATGGCTCAAAAGGCGAAACAGGTGTATGGGGTGGAAATTATTCCTCAGGCAGTCGAGGACGCAAGGGAGAACGCGCAGAAAAACCACATTGATAATGTGGAATTTCATATAGGAAAGGCCGAGGAAGTGCTTCCCGCATTCTACGAGGGGAGAATGGGGGAGGAACAGACGAGGCATCCTGATGTAATCGTGGTCGATCCGCCGCGCAAGGGTTGTGATGAGCGATGCCTGGAAACTATGCTTGCCATGAAGCCGGAGCGGATCGTGTATGTGAGCTGTGATTCTGCTACACTGGCACGGGATCTGCGGATACTGTGCGACGGAGGATATGAACTGAAAAGAGTGCGGCCGGTAGACCAGTTTGGGCATAGTGTGCATGTGGAATGCGTGTGCCAATTGGTGAGGGGAGACAGGAATGATCTAAGATTTTTATAATGAACTGATATGGTTGATAAGTTACAGGGAAGAATCCGTATTTCCAAAGCGTCCATATTTAGTCGAAATTTAGTGTTCCTATTGACATTAACGGAAAAAAATCTATAATAATGAGTGACAACTGAATAGAATGAATGTCTTCAAGGCAGGGCGAAATTTCCGATCGGCGGTAAAGTCCGCGAGCGTGTAAATGCTGATTTGGTGAAAATCCAAAACCGACAGTATAGTCTGGATTAAAGAAGGTGTATCGGATATGTCAGAATTATTCTGATAATATGCACTTTTTTGTCTATCCGTCAAATGCTTTGTTGACATTTTCAATACACCTTAAAATCGTAACACCTAAAGGCATTTCATTGCTTTTAGGTGTTAATTTTTTTAGGAGGTATTTTCAATGAACAGTAAAACAAAAAAACTCACAACAGTAGGTATGCTTTGCGCCTTTGCTTATGCAGCTACCGTAATTGGACGTGTTCCGCTAGTACTCTTTTTGAAATACGACCCAAAGGATATTATCATTGCAATTAGCGGATTGATTTTCGGTCCGCTCACCTCATTTTCCGTCGCTTTAATTGTTTCTTTAGTTGAGATGTTTACTATCAGTGAAAATGGTATTTTAGGTTTCTTGATGAATGTTATTTCAAGTTGTTCCTTTGCGTGTACCGCTGCATTTGTCTACAAGAAAAAACGCAAACTATCAGGAGCTATTATTGGATTATTCTGTGGGTGGGGGTGTATGGTTTTAGTAATGCTGCTTTGGAATTATTTAATCACACCTATTTATATGGGCTATCCAAGAGAAGCAGTTGTAGAATTGCTCATTCCGGCTTTTCTCCCTTTCAATTTGATTAAAGGCGGCTTAAATGCAGCGATAACCATGATTTTATATAAACCTATTGTTACAGCTTTAAGACACGCTCATTTAATGGAAACTAGTCAGATAAAGCCTAAAACCAAATTGAATATCGGACTAATATTGACAGCCCTGTTAATAATCACTACTTGCATACTGCTTATGCTATCCATTAGGCATGTCTTTTGAATGTATCTTAAATAGCAATGAGTTAGTTTACAATACTTTAAATATTTGAAAAATCTGAGCGCAGCCCCTCACCGTAAACTAACCTGTGCAAAGTATACCGCAAAAAGCGCAATCTGTACCATTTCAGTAGAAAAATAAGGATTTTCTTTTATAATCAAATAACACCTTATCAAAAGGTAAATTATATAAAATGGAGTTGACACAAATGTACAAAAAGGATATCCTTAGCCAAGCCAAGCCAAGCCAAGCCAAGCCAAGCCAAGCCTTAGGTAATCTGCGCTTTTTTTGTTGTCCGCTCCATAAGACTGTTATTACAATTACAAAGCCGTTATCTTCACGGAACAAGAATGCTCTGTTCCTGTGAGGATAACGGCTTCTTTGCGTGCATAAGCAGGGTCAGAAAAATTCCGAAGTATGAGCCATGCTTGCAGGCGGGTGAAACATGTTCTGTCGGATAGGCGGTTAATAGGAGGTTATGAGATGGATGAACAACGTGCATGGTTGAAAGCAAGGAGAAAAAGGCATCTGCGCATACTGGCGGTGATGCTCAGCATTTGTGTGCTGTTTACCACCTATCCGGATATGCTGGAGACTCTTTCCGCTTTTGCATCGGAGGAATCGGCGCAGTCAGAAACGTGGCATATCACCGATTTTACCTCGCTGCCCGATGAGGTTAGAGAACAGACTGTCCCGATAGGGACTCCGCTTTCGGAGCTGCCGCTTCCCGATGCGCTGGAAGCGGCTGTGACGGAGCGGCAATCGGAAGATGGCGCAGAGCAGCCGGAGGATAACGGTGGCAGTACGGAGGAGACGGAAGAAAGCGAGTCATCCGATACGGCGCAGGACGATACAGAAACAGGCAATGAGAACGAAAATAGCGATACGGAAACAGGCGGTGAGAGCGAAGATAACGATACGGAGAACGGGGGAGGAGAGGACGTACAGCCGGAGGCGGACGGAGAATCGGAAGAAACAGACGGAACAACTGAAACAGACAGCGGGGACACGGCAGACATTGAAAAAGAGGAAAACGGCACAGGGGAAAGTGAGCCCGTAGAGGAACAGGGCGAAAGCGAAACCGGGCAGGAAAACGCACCCGCAGAGGAACAACAGGAAAGCACGCCCGCACAGGAAACTCATACGGTCACTATGCCGGAATATCTTGCGGAGAATGTGATTCCCGTACAGACACTGGAAAATACACAGACTGAAAATCGGCAAGAAACTGTTACGATAGACGGTGTGACATGGCAGTCTGAGCCGAAGTATGACGGAAGTGCGGAGGGAACATATACCTTTACCGCAGTTCTGCCGGACGGATATGCACTGGCGGAGGGTGTCAACCTGCCGGAAATCACGGTAACGGTAGAAAGCGGCACAGACGCCACGATACAAGTATTGCTTGATAGGATAGCGGCATTGCCGGTTGCGGAGGAATATCTTGCCTTAGAGCCGGATATGGAAGAAGATGAGGATGCCTATGCAGAATGGGAAGAAAAGTTGTATGAGTATGCAGAGGAAGCCCTTGCTATTTGGGAGGAATACGAGGCGCTGACAGAGGAACAGCAGGTGCAGATAACGGAGAAAGAACTGGCAAAGCTGACAGCATGGGTGGAGCTTACGGAAACATTTTCGGATCATGCGGTTATGTTAGCGGGTTCTAGTGAACATCATGGGGAATCGGATTGGACAGCGCTTACTGCCAGTGATACATCATTATCAGGTGGAAAGTATTATTTATCTGACGAAAACGGTGATTTAACAATGGGTACAATTACCATTAACGGCGGAGATGTTACGCTATGTCTGAATGGACATAAATTGCAGCATGATGGTACGGATGGCAGCGTCATTGTAGTGGGGAGTGGTACATTTACCCTTTGTGACTGTCAGGATCATTGGGGATATACATCTTCTTTTGATGAGGATACTAAGGCATATTCTTGCGGCATCACAGGTCAAGGAGGTTGTATAACTGGCGGTAATGGCAATAATTTTCAAGGTGGCGGTGTTTATGTAGGTTCTAACGCTACTTTTAATATGAACAGTGGGAGAATTACGGGATGTGACGTTGGAACAGGAGATAAATATTTTGGTGGTGGCGTTTATGTATCAGGCGGCACATTCAATATGTCAGGTGGTTTTATTGATGAGAATAAGTCTGGGGGTGGTGCCGTTTATATAGACAACGCTGAATTTACTATGTCAGGAAATGCGACCGTTATAAAAAATGAGTGCGATGTTTGTGGTGGCGTTTATGTTGACTTAGGCAGTACGTTCAATATGACATCTGGAAATATTTTAGGGAATATAGGTGGAAATACTGTTGGTGGCGTTTTGGTTGGCGATGCAGCTACATTTACAATGTCGGGAGGTATGATAGAAGGAAATATAATAGAGTACGATATGACTGCTGCTGGTGGAGGCGTATATTGCTATGATGGAAGGCTGGTATTATCAGGAGGTTCTATTCAGCATAATATAGGCAATGGTACGGCAGCCGGAGGAATACGTATGCTGCGGGGTTTGATTGAGATGTCCGACAACATACGAATTTTCAATAATTATAATGGGAACGGGGCAAACAATGTTTCACTTAACACTAATTGCACTATTACAGTGACGAAAGAATTATCAAATGATATAGGTGTTACATTCCAACCACCAAGAGGAACTGGTAGTTATCCGCACTTAGTAGTAACAGGTACAAACTCGCATTCAATTTCAGATGCAGATTGGAGTCATTTCAGCAGTGATAACAAAACATATGAGATTCAGAAGAAAGAAACGACGGATACAGGCAACGAGTTATATCTGGCTGAACCGGGAAGCTGCGACCTTTTTACCCTATCAACAAGCGGTGCAACTCTTTCTCCGGAATTTAAGGCTAGCGATACAGAATATACCTCAACGGTTGCCAACAGTGTTGATGAAGTCGGTATCACGGCAACACTGGCGGACACGGCATCGGGAGCAGACATTAAGATAAAGATTAACGATGGTGCGGAAACCTCAATGGAAAATGGGGTGCCGAAAACGGTTGATCTTGTCGAGGGCAAGAATACGATTGTAATCACCGTAACTGCCGGAGAAATGTCGAAAGCATATACGCTTGTCATCACAAGGGAAGAAGTAAAGGGCTATCCCGTAATCATAACCGCTTATAAAGACGGTGTGGAGTGGACAGGAGCGCCATCTGACTATAGACTTACTTCTGATGATGGAAAGACATTTCTTCCAAGCCTTGCTGCGCCTGACGGTATATATAAAATTTATATTGGCGATATTGATACCGGCGTGGAAGTAACCGTGGCGGGAGCAGAAACTTCCGCCAGAGTGGATTACTATACCGTCACATTCTATGACGGAAATACGGAACTGACAACTCCGGCACAGCAGATCGTCCTAAAGGGTGCTGCGGCATCTGCGCCGCCAGATAATCCCACAAAGACAGGCTACACATTCAGCAAGTGGGTAACAGCAGACGGCGGCAGCACGGCATATGACTTTACGAAAGCAGTTACGGGAAAAACTTTGCTTTATGCAACGTGGGAACCTAACACCTATCAGGTGACATTTGAATACCACGGCGCAGACGGTGGAAATACCACCGCGAGCAAAAATGTGACCTACGACAGTAAATATGAAGACCTTCCCGTACCGACCAGAACCGGCTACACCTTCAAAGGCTGGTACACCGAAGCGGACGGACAGGGCAGTGAAGTTAATGCAGGCACGGTTGTAAAAGAAACGTCCGCCCATACCCTTCATGCCCACTGGAAAGATGAGACACCACCCGCCCAACCCGTCCTGCAAAACGGCGTAACCCTGCCTGCAGGCTGGACAAAAGATCAGACCACAATTCCCCTGAAGCTGTATGACGATGTAGGCGTGACCGAACTGCTGGTGAGCGTTGACGGCGCCGCCTTTACAGAAGTAAACGGTTTTCCGGGCGGCACAGGAAGAGTGTTTTATGACTACACGTCTGTTCTGGAGGGAGAGCATACTTATCAGTTTAAGGCAAAAGATGCAGAAAAAAACACTTCCGCTGCAAGTGATACATTTAAAGTCAGGCTGGATCAGACACCGCCCGTGTTCGGTGATCTCACTTACGAAAACAAAGTGACAACTCTTTGGAACTGGATCATCGGCAAAAAGAGCATGGTAATCAAGGTGTCTGTTACGGATACAGGCAGCGGCGTGACGGAGATCCGTTACACCCTGACGCCCAAAGATGCAGCCGGAAATCCTGATGAGAGTCAGGCGGTGAAAAAAACGGCAACAGTTACAGGCGGTAAGGCGAAGATCACCTTTGATAAGGATTTCCGGGGAACCATTGCGATCAGTTGTACGGATGTGGCGGGCAATCCCGCAGCCGGTATGACGATCGGTACGACAGATACAGTCGGCGTGATCGTGGAAGACCGGGCGCCGGACATCACGGCGCTGGCGGACCGGAACCTGTCCGATACACAGCAGACGAAACCGGGGGGCGTGGCAGTCTCAGAAGGATACTATGCTTCTGCGCCTGCACTGTTGGTGACGGTCAAGGACGATACGGACAATGCGGTCACGGCGGGGCTGGATTCTGTTTCCTATCAAGTGGGGGACAGCGCGGAAAAATCTGTCACCGTTGACAAGAGTACGTTACAGAAGTCGGCACAGGCGTCCTTTACCATTCCTGAGACAGAGATACCTACGGGTATCACACAGGTCACGGTCACAGCCACGGACCATGCGGGAAATGAAGCGACAAAGCGCATTACGGTCAAAGTCAAAGGGCCGGAAAAACAACCCGCCGCAGGGATGGATTACCAGGAAGAAAAGCTCACCGGGCTTGTGCCGGGCGGGAAATATCTGATAGGCGGAACTGTCTGTACGGCGGACGGGGAAGGAAAGATCCCGATCAAAGAAAGCTGGACTGGCAGCACCATAAGCATTATCAAAAAGGGCAGCGGCAGCGAGACTACCGACAGCCCGGCGCAGAGCCTGCCCATCCCGGCACGACCGGTAAAACCCACCCCCACAGGCGTGGATGTAAGCACGGCAGGGGGAACCGGGAAACTGACAGGGCTGACAGCAAATGTCACCTACGAAGTCTCCACGGACGGCGGAAAGACATGGGTGAGCCAGAGGGCTGACGCAAGCGGCCAGATCACAGGGCTTGCGCCCGGTACTTATATCGTGCACGTAGAAGCGGGAGCAGGCAGCTTTGCCAGTGAAAACAGCGATCCCGTAACGATAGACGCTTACAAGGTCAAAGTGACCTTCATGGCAAACGGGACAAAGTATAAAGAGGTCACAGTAGATTACGGCGCCGCCCTGAAAGACATCCCGGCTGCGCCGCCCAAAAAGGACGCGGGAGACCAGACCTATACAGGCGAGTGGTGCAGCGATGAGCAGG